>Ga0070741_10001027_pt1 | contig 90991 bp, 75 predicted proteins | sample Coa_R1_4_FD_66440 | JGI IMG/M metagenome (GOLD analysis project Ga0070741, IMG submission 66440) | Surface soil microbial communities from Centralia Pennsylvania, which are recovering from an underground coalmine fire - Coalmine... | ecosystem: Environmental > Terrestrial > Soil > Unclassified ...
AGTTTGGAGAACAGCGGCTATAACAGCACGCATTCATTGCACATTCGTTGCAGTGACCGGATCTGGACGGGAGACAATTCCTGCCAGGTCGCTCTGAACGGCAACTCGCTGGGCGACGGCCAGACTGCCACCTTGCGCTTCAAAGCGCGCTGGCTGCATGGCTGGCCCGAAGCGTTGCTGCGGCTGAACGGCAATTGGATCGAGGCGACCGGACAACTGCCAGTGCCCAAAAACCTGGGCACGCCTGGAGCGCGCAACAGCCGTTTTGTGGCCGATGCGGGACCGGCCATTTACGCCGTAACGCATAACCCGCCGGTCCCGGCAGCCGGTCAGAGCGCCCTGGTCACCGCGCGAGTCAATGACCTGGATGGAGTCCAAAGCCTAACGCTCTTTTATCGAATCGATCCCGCCTCGGGCTACACCGCGGTCGTAATGAAAGATGACGGCACCGCCGGAGATGCCCTGGCTGGAGATGGCGTTTTCAGCGCCACGATCCCTGGCCAGCCGGCCAACACAATTGTTGCCTTTTACCTCGCCGCACAGGACAGCAAAACCGGTACGACGCGTTTCCCGGCGTTGCTGAACAATAACGCGCCGGCGCCTGAATGCGTGGTCATGTTCGGCGACAGCAACCCGGCCAGCAGCTTCGGGGTATATCATCTGTGGATCACTCAGACGAACGCCACGCGCTGGAGCCAGCTGTCGGACCTCAGCAATGAGTCGCACGATTGCACCATCGTCAATGGCACCCGTGTTATTTACAACGCGCAAGCTCGCTTCGCCGGCAGTCCATACCACCAGGGCTTTGATACACCCTATGGGAACCTGTGCCATTACAAATGGATCTTTCCCGACGATGACAAGTTCCTGGGAGCAACCTCGTTTAACAAGCTTCACCAACCGGGCAACGGAGCAGGGGATGATACCAGTATCCAGCGCGAACAATTGGCCAACACGTTCCTTCGCGCGCTCGGTGTGCCCTGGCTTTATCGACGGCACGTGGCCGTGTACGTGAATGGAGTCAGGCGCGGCACGCTCATGGAGGACGCGCAAACGCCAGACGCCGACGTGGTCAAAGAGCATTTCCCCAACGATCCGGAGGGCTGGTTGTACAAAATGCAACCCTGGTTTGAATTCGGGCCCTTCCCTTCGGGCAATTCCATTCCGTTTAATAACGTGTCGTGGTGCAACCTGATGCCGTACACGACCACCGGCGGCGTCAAAAAAAACGCGCGGTACCGTTACAATTTCCTGAATCGGCGCACCCCCGACTCCGCGAGCGACTTTACCAACATCTTCTCCCTGGTCGATGCGGCGAGTTCCTACGGCACGGCCGGTTACGTCGCCAATATGGAGAACCTGGCGGATATGGAGAACTGGATGCGGGTGTTTGCGGCCAATCACGCCGCGGGAAACTGGGACTCCTATGGCTGCGTGAACGCCCAGAATTTGTATGGCTATATGGGCACACAAGGCACGCGCTATTCCCTGATGATGTTCGATTTCAACATCGTCATCGGCAATAGCGGGTCATGGGGTCCGGGCCAGAATCTCTTTTCCGTCAATGGCCAGGACCCGAACACCCAAAACATTTACAACGAGCCAACCTTTCGCCGAATGTACTGGCGCGCGCTGCAAGAACTGGTCAACGGACCGTTGGACGTGGCCAAAAGCGGGCCATTGCTCGACGCCAAGTACAATGCCTTTGTCGCGAATGGCTTGAACGTCGAGGATCCTAACTCCAACATCAAATCCTGGTTGTCGCAGGCGCATGACAGCATTGCCGCGCAGATCTCCTCCGAGGACACGACGAGCTTTACCGTAGACCCGGCCGTCACGCTGAAAAATGATGTGGCGAGCATAACCGGGACTGCGCCGGTCAATGTCAAGACGGTGCTGATTAACGGCGTCGAGTTTCCACTCACCTGGACGAGCGTGACCGGCTTTCAAATCAGTGTGCCGCTCAAACCCGGGAACAACGCCTTAAGTGTGGTCGGCGTGGATATCCACGGTCAGCCGATTCCCGGTGACAGCACCTCGCTTAACGTCGTTTATAATGGTGTCGTGCCGTCACCCGTCGGGCAGGTGGTGATCAACGAGATCATGTATCAACCCGCATTTGCCGGGGCGCAATATGTCGAGCTATTCAACAATTCCACCACCATCAGCTTCGACCTCTCAGGTTGGCAATTGAAGGGGTTGTCCTACACCTTCCCCGCTGGCTCGGTCATTGGCCCAAATGCCTTCCTGGTTTTAGCGGCGAACCGAGCCGCTTTTGCGGCTGCCTACGGAGCCACCGTGCCAGTGTTCGATACCTTCGGCGGCGTCCTGCAAACCAATGGCGAAACCTTGAGCCTCCTACAACCTGGAACCAACGGCGACCTCGTTATCGCCAAAGTGCGATACAGCAGTTCAGCACCGTGGCCCGCCGGAGCCGCGGGTCCGGGGAGCTCGCTTCAATTGGTCGATCCACACCAGGATAATTGGCGGGCCGGCAACTGGAAGGCAACTTACCCTCCCGCGGCATTCACCCCGGACGCCCCCAACAGCGTCCTGGCCACTTTACCGGCCTTCCCGCAATTGTGGATTAATGAAGTTCAGGCCGACAATTTGACTGGCATCACCAACAGCGCAGGTAAGCGCGGTTCCTGGCTCGAATTGTACAATCCCACTGCCAGTTCCATCTCGCTTAACGGGCTGTATCTCTCGACCAATTACGCCAATCTCACTGCCTGGGCCTTTCCCAGCACCGCAACCATTAAGCCGGGCGAATTCAAGGTAGTTTTCGCCGATGCCCAAACCGCCTTGTCGACCTCCAACGAGCTGCACACCAGCTTTACCCTGTCGAGCGGGTCGGGTTCCCTCGCGCTCAGCCGCCTGTATTTGAGCCAGCCGCAAGTCATCGACTATCTCGACTATACCAATCTGGGGCCGAACCATTCCTTTGGCTCGATGCCCGACGGGCAGAGTTTTGACCGGCAGGAATTCGTCCTGGCCACACCCGGGGGGACAAACAATGCCACCATCCCGCCTTCGTTCATTGCTTACACAACCCCCGGCGCCGTCTATAGCCAGAACTTCGATGCGTTGCCAGATCCAGGCGCGGCATCGGTCAACACTGCCAACCCGGTAACCATCAACGGCGTTGTCTACGCATTAGGCAATCCGTATGGCTTCGCGGATCCGATCGTAGCCAGCGGCAACGGTGGGCTTGGAATTAACCAATTGGTGGGCTGGTATGGGCTCGGCAGCCTGGCTTCGAAATTTGGGGCCACGGATGGAGACCAGACGACCGGGGGCCAGATCAGCTTTGGTTTAGCGAACAGCGCGAATCGCGCTTTGGGTTTATTGGCCACCAGCAGCACCGGGCCGACCGCCTTCGGCGCGAAATTCATCAATCAAACGGCTCAGACGCTTAAGACAATTGATGTGCACGTCACGGGCGAGTTATGGCGGCAATCTAATTTACCCAAAACTCTCGAATGTTATTATGTGATCGATCCCAGCGGCTCGGCGACGTTTCCGACAAACCCCACGGCCCTATTACCGGGGCTAAACGTGAGTTTCCCAGTCAATCCCGCGGCGGTCGGCGGCACCGCCGTCGACGGCACCTCGCCCCTGAACCAAACCAACCGCAGCCTGAGCGGCCAAACCATTGTGGACTGGCCGCCCAACGCCGCGCTCTGGCTGGTGTGGCAAATGACCGATGCCACCGGGAAAGCGCAAGGCTTGGCCGTCGATAACCTCAGTTTCTCGGCGTCGGCGCCGGGCGCCGTCCCCGAAGTGCCGCTCAGTTTCCAAAGCACGGCCACCAACCTGATCCTCTCCTGGACAGGAGCCGCCGGGCAATCCTACCAGCTCGAATATAAGGATGACCTGCGCGCGAGCAACTGGACGCCCCTAGGCAACGCCCTAACTGGCACTGGCGCTCCGCTAAGTGTCACCAACGACTTTACCCAGTCACCCGTTCGGTTTTACCGCCTCGAAGTGTTTCCCTGAGCAATGTACGTAACGGCGTCTCGGTAGAGCGCCGCCGGGCAGGAGCACCGGAAGCGAGTTTGTTCGTGGGGCAAATATCGCACTGGGCACCGGCGATACAAATTATGAACCTATTCCTGGTTTGTACCTTCGTTCCACCCAGTTGCGGAGCAAATGCCACAGGCAAACAAGCACAAACAACGAGCTGCTCAAATTTGCTCGCTCCGAGCTTCTGGCTATGGCAGTAAGTTGTCGCATGACCAAACGGGCTCTGCATCTCGCATTTGCTGTTGTACTGCTGCCAGCGCTTGCCGCTCCGCTATTGGCGGATTCCGGCACCAACGAGACCTCGAAGGGGGACGCCAAAGTTTTCGATGAACCCGCCCCGATAGTTACGTCCCACACAGTCACCGTTGGAGGGAAGACCCTTAGATACCACACTACGGCCGGTTATATTGTCCTCAAGGAGGAAGAGGGAAAACCGCTGGTGAAGTCACCTGACCAGAAACCTGTTCCAGAGGAAAAGAAGGAGAGCCAAGCCGAAAAGACCAAGGATGGACTCAAACCGAAGGCCAAGGTTTTCTTCGTTGCCTACACTCTGGATGAGGCAGGGGAACCTTCGAGCCGCCCGGTGACCTTTGCTTTCAACGGCGGGCCTGGCTCGTCTTCGGTCTGGCTGCACATGGGCGCGGTGGCGCCACGACGGGCAAATCTCACCGATGAAGGCGAAGCGCCTGCTCCGCCGTATCAGTTGGTGGATAACGAATCTACCTGGCTGGATCGCACCGACCTGGTATTCCTGGATCCAGTTTCCACCGGGTACAGCCGCACCGTGGCCAAGGAAGATCCGCGCCAGTTCCATGGGCTCAAAGAGGACATCGCCAGCGTCGGCGATTTCATTCGCGTCTACACATCACGCAATTCCCGATGGCTCTCTCCGAAATTCATCCTCGGAGAGAGTTATGGCACGACGCGGGCTGCCGGGCTTTCCGACTATCTCCAGAATCGGTACGGCCTCTACTTGAACGGCATTATTCTGGTCTCTTCGGCGCTTAATTTCCAAGCTTTGGAATTCACTCCTCAAAATGACCAACCTTACATTGATTTTCTGCCCTCCTTTGCTGCCAGCGCGTGGTACCATAAAAAGCTGCCTGCCGACCTTCAGGCCAAGAGCGTCACCGAAGTCGTTGAGGCGGCTCGCAGTTTTGCGGGCTCCGACTACGCGTTGGCGCTCGCGCGGGGCGACCGGCTTCCGGCTGCCGACGTGCAGCGTTTGGGCGATCAGGTCAGCCGCTTTATCGGGCTTCCCTCAAACTACGTTGTGCAACGCAAACTCCGCGTTAAGGACACCCAGTTCTTTACCCAACTCCTGAGGGAAGAGGGTAAAATCTTGGGCCGGTTCGATGCACGGTTCAGCGGTTTCCGTTACGAGCCCGGCGGCGACCAGGAGGGGGAGTATGATCCCAGCGACGAAGCCGTCAACGGCCCAATGAGTGCCGCGTTTAACGATTACATCCGGCGAGAGCTCAAATTCGAAAGCGATCTGCCATATGAACTCATCGCGGATGTTGGCCCCTGGAATTTCGGCGATGCTGGTGAGGGTTTCCCTAACACCGCCGAGGACCTACGCAAAGCAATGACGCGCAACCCTTACCTCAAGGTCTGGGTCACCTGCAGCTACTATGATTTGGCAACCCCTTTTTTCGGCGCCGAGAATGTGGTCAGTGCGATGAACCTCCAGCCGGCCGTCAGAGCAAACCTGCGCTTCTCTTACTATGAATCGGGTCATATGCTCTATATCCACAAGCCCTCGCGCGTAAAATTCAAGGCCGACTTTGAGGCGTTCCTGGCCGACGCCGTCAACCAACAGCCAGCCCACACGGCCGCTCGTTGAGACGTCTTGGCGCACCAACATAAAACGTTCCGCGCGCGCGCGCGGGTTCGAACATTACGGTTAGTAGTAGAGAAGTGACAATACCGCTATCCGCAGGATAACTGCCCGAGTTGCTGTGCGTGAGCTGGCTGTGTTCGGCTGCGGGTTGGTGGATTTCATCGAATTGCGGCGGTGCTGCGAATCGCTTTGATGCCCAAGCTCAAAAGGAAGCAACAGATGGCGGCGAGCACGATCGAGGCGCCGGTGGCTGTGTTGGCATAGTAGGAACCGACCAGGCCGGTAACCCCGGAAAAGAGGGAGATGGCGGTCGCATAGAGAACATATTGCCGGGCGTTGTTGGCGAGATTGCGCGCACCGGCGGCGGGAACAATCAGCAGGGAGTTGATGATCAGCAGCCCGACCCAATTCAGATTCATGACCACCACCATCACCACGGCGGAGCAGAAGAGCACCTGGGTCCACCAGGGGCTCAGACCGCGGCTGCGCGCCAGAGATTCATTGAGGCCAACCAGCAAGATGCGGTTGTAGGCCAGGAGCAGGCCACCCCCCACCACGATCGTGGTTATTAGAAGTTGCCCCACTTCCGCCGGGGTGATGCTCAACAAATCTCCGATCAGGTAATGATTGAACTTGGCGAAGTTGCCCCCGCGCGAAAGCAGCGTCACTCCAAGAGCGATGCTGAAAGACATGCTTAAAGAAATGACTGTGTCCATGGTCGACCGGGTGAAGCGCTGCACCGAAATGATGCCCCAGCCCAGAATCAGGCCGAAACCAAGGAGCGACCAGATCGGGTTGCCCAAACCCAGCAGCACGCCCAAGGCCACGCCCGTAAGAGAGGCATGGCCGATGGCATCAGAAAAGAAGGCCATGCGGTTGTTGACCACCAACGTCCCGATCAGGGCAAATAGAGGCGAGACGATCAAGACCGCCAGTAACGCCGTGCGCATGAAGGCAAATTGCGTCCACTCGAAGGGCAATCGACTGATTAACTGATGCCAGATATTCATTGGTGTTCGGCGGTGAAGCCGGCCAGGTCCAGCCCGAAAGTCCGGCGCACCTCCGGGTTGGCAATGACCTGAGCGGGCGGACCCGAACAGACAATGCGGCGATTCAGAAAAACGATCCGATCGGAAACCGCGGTAACTCCCGCCAGGTCATGCGAGACCATCAGGATGGACAGATCCAATCGCTGCCGAAGTTCAGAGACCAGTCGATAGAAATCTTCGCGGCCGGGTAGATCGATGCCCGAGACGGGTTCGTCGAGCAGGAGCAGATTCGGAACCGGGGCCAGGGAAAGGGCCAGCAGCACGCGTTGCAATTCCCCTCCTGAGAGCTGGCCGAGTTTGCGATCGATCAGTTGCGCCGCGTTGACGGCCGCCAGGGCCTCGTCCGCGCGCCGACGATGCTGGCGGGATCGCTTCAGGACCACCGGCCAGCGCGAGAGGGCGCTGGCGAAGAGGTCTTGGACGCTGGTCGGGGAGAAGCGGTCGAATTCCAAATGCTGCGGCACGTACCCTATCACCGGAACATCTTTCCGTCCGTGCCCGAACACCGGGAGGAAATGGATGCTGCCGGAATGCGGGACCTCGCCCAGCAGCACTCGCAGCAGGGTGGATTTGCCCGCCCCGTTTGGGCCGACCAGGGTAGTGAGTTCGCCACAATGGAGATGGAGGGAAATGTCATCCAGCACTTGATGCCCGCTAAAGGCCACACCGACACGCTCGAGCGTCGTACAGCATTCGCCACACCGATGCGGCGCCCATCCGTGGTGAGGCTCGCAATGATTCTCCATACCCACGCGCGCGCTCAATCTTTGAGCGCCTGGACCAGCACCTTGAGATTCGACTCCATGGTGCGGATATAGGAATCCCGGGCTTGGTCGGGCTCTCGAGGGCCCGTCACGGCCGGGTCCAGAATGCTGACCGGGATACCGGTTTCGCGGTGGATGACCTCGGCGCTCTTGTCGGGGTATTGCGGTTCGGCAAAGATAGCTTTCACCTTGGCTTTGCGCACGGTTTGGATGGTTTCGGCTAACTCTCGGGCGCTGGGCTCTGAACCCGGCTCGCGCTCGACCACCGCGACGATTTTGAGGTTGAATTCGGCAGCTAAATACGGGAAGGCCTCGTGGAAGGTGATGATGTTGCGGTGTTGCAACCCGTCCAAGGCCTGATGCATCTCGGTGCTCAGCTTTTTCAGCCGGCGTATATAGGCGGCGGCGTTTTGCTCGTAGGCCGCCGCGTGGGCCGAGTCGGCCGCCGCCAACCCATTGGCGACGTTCTGAGTTTCTTCCATCTCTCCAGTGATGCCGACCCACACGTGCGGATTATCATCAAACGCCAGCTTTATCCCGCGACTCGCCTCGATCACCTTCAGGTGGGGTGATTGCTGAAGCGCTTTGTCGATAAAGGTTTCCATTCCGGCGCCGTTGGCGATAAAAATGTCGGCCCGGCTGAGCGTTTTGAGATCAGCGGGAGTAAGCTGGTAATCATGGAGACAACCCACCGCCGGCTCGGCCAAACACTGGACTTTGATTCCCGGAACAGAACCGGCCACGTTCAAGGCGATGACATACATCGGATAAAACGAGCAGAGCACGGTCAGCGGTTTTGTGTGGCTGTCGCTTGCCGACGCCGGTTGTGCGAGGCACCACAGACCGGCCAGCATGAGCGAAAGGAGGCGGCAATGGATCTTCATCACGCTCAATCGACAGCTAAATGTTCCAAGGTACCTGTTGCACAAATGCAATTGGTTTGCAATAATTAAATGAAAACCACTTGCGTTAGTTTCGGGATCCCGCCCGGAACGGCGCAAAAGAAATTGCCACTGACCGGGGCGGCGCGCACAATCGGCCAGGTTCAGCGGCTGAGATTCCCATGTCGGTCGAAACGTATATAAAACGGCTGCGGCAGAGCGGCCATCGGATTACCCCGAAGGTTCGGGCCGTGTTGAAGTTATTCGTTGAGCGCGGCTCGGTCCTCGACCCGTTCGAGGTGCGGGCCAGGCTCCACAAGCAATTCAAAGGGATCGGACTCCCGACCGTTTATCGAATTCTCGAGAGTCTGGCCAACTGCGGGATCCTGTTGACGGCGGTCAACCCCGAGCGGCAATTGCGCTATTACCTTTGCCGGCACATCGACGAAGCGCACCACCACCACTTTATCTGCCTCGAGTGTGGCAAGGTCGAGGAAGTGAACCTTTGCCTGATGGACGAGGTGGAAAAATACGTTGAACGGCGGCTTAAGGCGACCGTGCGGAACCACCTCTTGCAAATCGAAGGGCTGTGCGCGAAATGCACCCGCAACTCAAAGACTGCCGGCGCTTGAGCGATTCTATTGGACCCATAGGTTCCTATAGGTCCTAGGTGAATCGTGCCAGGCTCAGAGCCTGTTTTAGAAATCGGTTAGGAGTCCCGCCTTTACGCGGCCCGGCGCCGAAACCGCCTGAGGGCAGGACTCCAAACCCAGGCGCCCACGCCCGAAGCCGGTATTTTAAAACACGTTCTCAGGGCGTTTGGCTCGGGTCGGGCGTCCAGATCACTGAAGTTTGAGGGAGGATAGCCGCACCTTCGCCGGGACCGGGTAGGGTTTGGACGACTTGATTGGCTTTGAGACCGGCGGCGTGGCCGTCGACGAAGGCGAGATTGCCAATACCGGCGTGGCGGGCGGCGAAACGATTGGCTGAGCTGCTGGGCTGGCCCAGGTCGGTCGTGGCCTGTTTGGGATCGACCATGGCATCGTCCGGGAGCCTGTTTTCCAAAAAGAAGACCGTATTGGCGGGTTGCAATATGCTGGTGACTTTAATGGTCTGGGCATCGCCTTCAATGAGCTTGGAGTTCATGGCGATTGAGAAATAGATGTCGGTCAGGTTCTCCGCGTTATGGGGAAACTTCCCAGTTGGACAATGAAACAGGCTGGCGGTCTGGTAAAAGTTGGTCCGGTCATAGAAATAATCGCTCGCCGGCCGCTGGCTGATCAGACTCGGCAGCGCGTTGAACCACACGTCGCTGCTGCTGGGAACTTTGGCCTCGGTCCAACTATTGAGGCTGGCGCCGGAGTGAGCACTCTCACGAGGCGTGAAATCGCGAAAATCGCCGGCGTACATCGTTTCGGCGAGCCCCCATTGGCGCAGTTTGTTCATGCAGGAGGTGCGCTGCGCCTGCGTTTTGGCCCGGCTCAAAGCCGGCAAGAGCATCGCGGCGAGGATCGCGATGATGGCGATCACGACTAGCAATTCGATGAGCGTGAAGGCGTGCCGCCGACAAGGGAACTTCAAGGCGAGCGATTCCGAAAAGCGCGGCGGGGGCGTTGCACTCCAAACCGTTCGCATTCTCGGCCGTGAACCCCGGCGTAGCGGCGTCTCGGCAGAGCGCCGCAAACGGGTTCGAGGATTGGCGGCGCTCTGCCGAGACGCCGCTACGGAAATAGGATCCACGGGGGTGAATCTCATGGTGCCAGGCCCACCCGATAAAACCGCTGGGCTCCCGCGTTCGAGTCGACAAACCTGAAAACGCTCGAACTGTCACTGGTCACATTGGTTAAGGTGGTCCAGGTCGCGGCATTCAGTTGGTCCTTATACTGCACGGTGTAGCGCCAATTCGGCTGGTTCACCCAGGCAATTGCCCAGCCCGGACTGGCACGAGTAATACCGACGAGCGTTGGCAGATTCACAATCGTCCCAGGCGAGCCGATGTCGCCGCCGACAGCGGCTACAAACGCGCCATTGACTCCGTTTGTGCTGAGGCCGTCGGGGGCGAATCCGAGGAAACCCGTTTCATTAGAGATGCTCGGGTTAAAGCCAAAGGACACGCCATTGGTGCCTGCCAGGAAGCTAACGCTGGCGGCGGTATCGAGATTATCAGTGGCCACCGCGTTCCAGACATTTACCGCGTCGCCGCTGCCGCTCAGGCCTTGTCCTTTCCCACTGTACGCCAGGACCTGCGCCGTAGGCGGCAAATTGGTGCCCCACCAATCCCGGAAAGCCTGGGGGGTCATATCCTGCACGAAGACCACGGATTCGCCGGGTTGAATGGTGGCCTGATTGGTGATGGTAGTCGACTGCGCCAGGGATGCGTGGCTGTCATCAATTCTGAAGCCGGCGAGGTTGACCGGAAAACTGCCCAGGTTGCTTAACTCAAACCAATCGCCATGTCCCGAAGTATCGCCATTGGCGTTATTGGTGCTTTCGCCCGACATGACCTCAGTAATCACCAGGTTGGGAACGGGCGTGACGCGCACCGCGAATGACGCATTGGTTGAGCTGACGCTATTGCTGACGATAACGGAGTAGGTGCCCGATTGGTTCGTGTCGGTAAGGCTCAAGGCGAACTGGCTGCGAGTTTCACCGGCAATGTCGGCGCCATCCTTGCGCCATTGGTAGGCTGGAGCGGGAAAGCCGCTGGCCGTTACAGCGAAATTGACCGTCTGGCCCAGGTAAGCGTCAAAGCTTTGCAGCGAGGGCGCCACGGACAAGATAGTGGGCGCAATCGGTCCTGTGTTCACGGTCAAGACGGCGCTATTGGTGAAATGCTGAAGGCCGTTGTCGGCAATGACGGTGTACGTTCCGCCATTTGTGGTTTGGACATCCGACAGCACGACGGTGCTGACGTCTTTTGAATAATGAATCGAGACTCCCGGTGTTTGGCTGGTGATCGGTGCGTTCTTAAAGAACCAATGAAACTGAAGTGGCGGCAGAGCCAGACCGGCATTGGTGAACGTCACGGTATCGCCGACGGCCACACTTTGGTCCTGTGGCTTTTGGGAAATCGTGGCGGTGACTGGGGCCGGGGCGATGCCCGGTGAACCGACTTCACCGTTGTTGCTGGTAAATGCGCCCGCAACCCCATTGCTGCTGAGCAGGTCATACAAGCCGTTGGTCGGATCGTACAGCAGCGATTGGCTGACGGTCGCTCCGGTATCCACCCGCTGCACCAGGAAATCCGGGCACTGTTCGAGGTCCAGACCATTGGTTTTCGATCCCAAAGCCGCCAGGTTGGTGTTCCAGAGCCGGATGGAATCGCCGCTGGCGCTCAGGCCCGGATCAGCGGGGTTGAGAACGACTACCTGATTTGTGGTTAGTCCCCACCAGGTCAGAAAACTGGCGGCGTCTGTCACGACCCCTTTCTGTTCAGTCACCAGGATGGTCTCGCCGGGGTGAATAATAATTCCATTGAAAGAGGCGCTATCGGCGCCGGAAAAACCTCCGTGGGAGTCGTCATTGAACGAATAACCAGTCAGATCGATGGCCTGCGCGCCGTAGTTGTGCAATTCGAACCAATCGGGATGGTTCGCGTCGACTTCACCAGTCATGGCTTCGGTGACGGCAAGTTGCGCCCGGCCGACGCCGCAAATTGCAGTGGCCAGGATGAGAGGTAAAAAAGAGCGAATCATGGATCGTTGGCTTTGGTTTATGTTACCTTTCCGCAGCAGCTTACACTGGCTTTGCCGTAGGAGAAATGGCAATTCTGTTACGGTTTGGTGACAGGGCCTTTTCGGCTATGGTTGCATTCGCCTGGCACATTGATTACAACCAAGCCATGCCCAAATCCAAAATATCGGAGAAGGTGGTCGAAGAGCTCAACCGGCAACTGAACCAGGAACTGGCCGCGGCACATTCTTACCTGGCGATGTCGGTGTGGTGCGACATCCGAAACTTCAAAGGGTTTGGCAAATACTTTGGGAAACAATCAACTGAGGAGCGCGCGCACGCCGAGCGAATTCTCAAACATCTGACCGATCGAGGTGTGACGCCTGAAGTGGCTGGGATTAGCAAGCCCAAGCAGGATTTTAAAACCCTGCTGGAAATTGCCCAACAAGCTCAAGCGCACGAACACTCCAATACGCAAGGCATTCATGCCGTGTACGAGGCCGGCCTGGCCGCAAACGACTACCCGTCCCAAGTGCTCATGCACTGGTTCATCAACGAACAGGTTGAAGAGGAGGATTGGGCTAATGAGATGGTCGAACGGGTTCAGGGGGCCAGTTGTTCCGGTGGATTATCCGACCTCGACCGGCACATCGAGCGCTATCTTGAACAGGAGGTCCGAGAAGTTCCGAAGGAGTAGTTGCAGTCAGTTGGGGTCCTGGCGGGCTGGTATGTCATTTGCCTTTGAAAAAAGGAAATCCGTCCGGAAAATGGTAAAGCGGATGGGCGGCAGGCGGGTTCGCAAAGCCCTCGAGCATCTGCGGGAGTGCGAAAAACTCGAAGCCATCCACGAAGTCCGCAAGGATATCAAACAGCTCAGAGCGCTGTTACGACTGGTTCGCGAGGCCATGCCCAAATCCGAGTACCGCTCATGCTCGCGGCTGTTGCGCAAAGCGGGAAAAAAATTGGGTGTAGCCCGGGACGCGCACGTCAAGCTAAACGCGCTAGCCACGCTCGTCGCTCATTACGCGGGGGAAGTGCCGCCAAGGGCTTTGGCCACGATCCGAGGTTTGCTGGCGGCAGATTGCCGAAAAGAGCAATTGCGTCTGTCGCAAACGCGCGCACCAAAGAAGGTTTGCCGGCTGCTCAGGGCGCTTTGCAGGGACGACGATTCGTTTCGAATCAAGAAATCCGGTTGGGCTGCCCTCGGACCCGGGATTCAGCGCAGCTACGGCCGCGGGCGCTGCGCCTACGCTTTGGCTCACAAGACCGGGAAAGCCGAAGACTTTCATGAATGGCGGAAACGGGCAAAAGATCTGTATTACCAGATCGGTTTGCTCGAGCCAATTTGGCCGGAACAACTCGGGGCGGCCGAAGCTGAGCTAAAAAATTTAACCGAGTGTTTGGGTGATGATCACGATCTTTTCCTTCTGACTGAGCCTAGTGCAACCAAGCGCTTCAACGCGCAAGCCCCACATGAAGCCGCTGCCCTCGGCCGCCTCGTCGCCAAACGCCAGCGCGATTTGCGCGCCTGTGCCTTAGCCCTGGGCATGACGTTTTATCGGGAACAGCCTTCCATCTTTTGCAATCGCCTGGGTCAATACTGGCACCGTTGGCGGCATAAATCGAAGGGCACATCTGTCGCGGCTTAGGGCAGCGCAGGTGCGGGCTGAGTTTCGGGTTGTGCGCCGTCGCGCGGGCATTCTTGCCCGCAGCAACGGACACTAACAACCGACGCCCAACCCTTCCCCGGCGCCGGATTCCATCGTGGATCTCTGCGGACCGGGAACTCTCCGCCCAAGGGATGTTATTCACAGGTTGTTCACACGATCTCCACAATTTCTTCACATGGCCGTGCGACCTTCTCGTGCGCATGCAGGCCTCATCAACATACGAAACCAGGTCTCGCCCCAATCCAGCTTTCTTCATCACCGCGTTAGCAGGCCTGATTTTGGCCTCTGGCTGCGTCATCGGGCCTCCTTCGATCGTTCAGGTCCGGCCCGCGGCTTGGAAAGCGCCGATTCAAAACGACGCCCCCGCACAAATTCGGGTAACGACATTCAATGTCTGGGGGCTGCCGACGTGGCTGAACCGAGCGTCTAGCGACCGGTATGCCAGGATGGCCAGGGAGCTGGACGAACAAAGTCCGGATGTGGTGTTGCTGCAGGAAGTGTGGACCAAGCGTTGTTTCGCGGAGCTCTCTGGAGAATCGAACGGTTTGGGGCGGGCCTGGTGGGCTGCCTCGGCCAGGCACAAAGGCACGTTTCTGGGCCAGAACGGTTTACTAACCCTGTCGCGGTTTCCAATTGTTGGTACCGAGGTCCGGCACTTCAGCAGCGCCGGACTTCCAGACTCCCTCATGCACAAAGGGGCGCTTAAGGTGACCGTCGAGATTCGTCCCGGCCAGCGTTACAATATTTGGAATGTGCACCTGCAGGACGGAGGGGCGCAGCGAGTCCGCTCGCACCAACTTGCCGAGCTCATCCAATGGGTGGATCAGGCGAACGATGGCCAGGGGGCCGATCTTGTTGGCGGGGACTTCAATTTCACTCCGGATTCAAGCGCTTTTAGCCAGTTCGCGTCGGCAATTGGCCCCGATATTCATCAGTTGGCGGGGGATTCGGCTTTCCCAACCTGGGACGCGTTGAAGGCCGTACCGGGAGCGGGCCAGACGCTGGACCACATCTTCGTCAGGCTTAGGAGGACCGGTGATGAAGCTGAGGCGCGACCGCGCCGGGTTTTTTCTGCCGCGCGCCGAAAAGACCGGCTTTCGGACCACATGGGACTGGAAGCTTTACTTACTTTTGGAGGAACAACCACGCGACACGAGTCGGCTTTGGTTGAGCAACGGACTGAAGCCCAGCTCGCGAGCGCGCCCGTCTTTCCACGCTGACGCAAGCGAATATGTCACCGCTTTCGACCACACGTTAAATCCTATGAAAATACTCTTCACGGTGCAGGGAGACGGCCGGGGCCACATGACACAGGCGATTGCCGCGGCGCAAATTCTCGAACAGCACGGGCACGAGATTGTCGCCGTGACGGTCGGCGAAAATCCAAGTCGCACGATCCCGGAGTTTTTCCGGCGTCGCTTTGAGGATCGATTGAGCCCGATTGCGAGCCCCGGGTTTTCATTCCAGGCGGGGAAAGGGGTGGCCACCCTGGCGACACTGCGCCAGGCGTTCTGGGGCCGCAAGCAATACCGCGCCAGCCTGGACACTCTGGGCGGGCTTATCACGCGCACCGCGCCGGACCTCATCATCAACTTTCTCGAACCGCTCACCGGCTTGTTCAACCTGCTGCATCGGCACCGGGTGCCAGTGCTTAGCGTCGGACATCAGTTCATGCTGGGGCACCCGGACTTTGTTCAATGCCCGAAATTCCGCTTGCAACAGTGGACGATGCGGAAATATGTGCAACTGGCCGGCGCGCGGTCCACCAGACTGGCGCTGTCGTTTTATCCGGCGGCGGCGATTCCGGAAAAAGGGGTCTTTGTAATTCCGCCGCTCCTGAGGTCGGAAGTGTATGCGTTGGCGCCGGAAGACCCGGGGCGGTTTCTCTTAGCCTACTTGCTAAATCAGGGCTACAAAGACGAAATCCTGCGCTGGCACACCGCCAACCCAGGCATCGAACTGCATTGCTTTTGCGAAAAGCCTGAGGTCGAGCCCGTATGGCGTTACGATTCCACTCTCTCGTTTCATAAAATCGATGGTTCCAAGTTCCTTCGGATGATGGCCGAAAGCCGCGGAGTAGCGTGTACCGCCGGGTTCGAGTCGCTGAACGAAGCGGCCTGGCTGGGCAAACCATTGCTGGTGGTGCCAGTAGCCAATCATGTCGAGCAGTATCTCAATGCGCTGGACGCTCAGAAAGCGGGTTTGGCCACCGCTGCGAGCAGCTTCGATCTGAGTCCGTTGCTCAGCCGGCATCCCGCGGGCAATCGGGAGGCGTACCGACGCTGGCTCCTCCAAGCCGGACCAACTCTCCTGGCTTTCGTCGATAAAACTACGCGCAAGGAGTCGCGGATTTTTGCGCCGGCAGGTTCGGGCCCAGGCTCTCCGGCGACGGCGGGGGACTCGCGCCAGTTTCCTCGTTTGCTGGAAGGGAGTTCTCCCGGCAAATCCGGCGGTACACCTGCGCCAGTGGTTTCCACGCGCGAGGCCGTGAGTCATTGTTGAAGTCCACGCTCAACAATCCAAATTTTTTTGAGTAACCGAATTGCCATTCGAAGTTATCGAGCAAGGACCAGTAGTAAAAGCCGCGGATGTCAACCCCGCGGCTGAGCGCACGGTGCAGGGCTTTGAGGTTCTCCCGCAAATCGCGCGTGCGAAAGGCTTCGTCAGTCGAAGAGGAGCCGTGCTCGGTCAAATAGATGGGTAGCCGGCAGGTCGCGTACATCCGCAGCAAGGCTGATTCGAGCCCAGCCGGATGGCGCTCGAGCATATCGTCACATTCAATCCCCCGAGCGAACAGTTGCTCGCGCGAGAACCCACACGTCGGCAACAGCGGTTTGAAATGGTGAAAACGAATCCGGCCATAGTAGTTGACGCCTAGAAAAGTCGCCGCGCCTTGGGCAGGCCCGCCGACAAAGCTTTCGAGTACGAAATCATTAAATTGCGAGTGCACGCACGCGGCCATGGTTGCGTCCCAGGCTGAGTAACGTGAGTGCGCCTTGAAATAGGTCCAATTTTTGGAAAAACCCACCTCCACCGGCCCGAGCGTGCTGCCGGCTTCGCGGATCACCCGACAGACGCGCCGGTGCGCTTCACCCATATTCCGCACGACCGTGCGGAAGGCGCCCAACCGGCCCCTCGCCAGGGGAGGGAATTCGCCAATGACGTAGGCGCAGCAGCCGTAGGTGTCGGGCTCATTGAACGTGTTCCAAATCCGGACGTGCCCGCGCAAGGCGGGCACAAGCTTGCCCACATAATCCACAAAAGCATCAATGGTTTGGCGGTTGGTCCAGCCGCCGATCGAATTGATCCAGGGTGGATTGGAGAAATGATGCAGCACCACCATGGGAACGATTCCGGCGGCGTTGAGCCGATCCAGCTGGTCGATATACCGGGCTAGTTCGGCCTGGTTCAGCGGCCCGTACGCTCGCGATTGCAACCGCGACCATTCGATGCCGGTGCGATACGCATTCACTGCCAGTTGCCGCATCCATTCGATGTCCTCGACGTACCGGTGATAACTGTCACACGCTATGCCGCAAGTGTTTCCGTCCCGTGCGACAAAGTCCGTCCACTCGTTGCTGATGTGACCTTCGATTTGGGTGGTGGAGGTCGCCGTGCCCCAAAGAAAACCTTCGGGAAATTTTAAAAATGTTCCGTTGAGTGCTCCGTTGAGTTGTTGCTGCTCCATTACGTAAGTGGACTTTGAAAGGTCCTATTAAACTGAAAAGTAGCGCAAAGTAGCCAGAAAAATTCTCGGGGGCGGGACGAAGGAGGTCCATCTGAGCACTACCGCCCTTTGGCAGGGACATTTTGGTAGGGACATCGCGCTGCGATGTCCAGCGCGATGTCCCTGCCTCGGGACGTCCTCTTGCCTCCGTTCCGCCCGCTGGACGCGGGCGGGGACATCGCAGCGCGATGTCCCTACCCGTATAGGGCGGAACCGAACCAGAGCAACTGCACCCTAGTTTCATTCGATTCACGGAGCACTGGGGTGCTCGGCGTGATCGATCATTTGCATAAAGGTCCGGGCGTTGGCCGGAGCACGCGCATGAACGTCATTGTTGAAGTAAACGAACGCGCGCTTGCAGAGTTTTATCTGCCGGCGAACATGCTCGGCCCACGGCTCGAGTTCCGGCACGGTGTAATCGTGCGCCGCCCCGGCGTCCAGTCCATGAAACCGGACATATACCACCTCCGAGGTTACGGTCAGGTCCATGGGCATGCCCCGCGAACTCACCGAAACATGCGCGATCCGATGGCGCCTGAGCAAAGCGAAGACGTCAGTACTGAGCCAGGAAGGGTGCCGAAATTCCACGGCGTAATCGTAGGACTTCGGCAGTTGCTTCAGGAAGGACTCCAGGCGGGGAAGATCTTTGCCGAGAAAGGGTGGGAGCTGCCAAAGGACGATGCCAATGCGCCGTTGGAGCGGGCGCAAACAGCGAAAAAACTCCTGCAAGGCGTCCTTTGGATTGAGCAACTTTTTCATATGGGTGATGAAGCGGCTGCCCTTAATCGCAAAGAGGAAACCCGCGGGGGTTTGATCGCGCCACCGCTCCACCATTTTCAGTGTGGGCAGGCGATAGAACGTGAGATTTATCTCAACCGTAGGGAACTGAGTCGCATAGAACTCGAAGTGGCGGGTTTTGGGCAGGCGCTCCGGGTAAAACGCCTTTTCCCAGCTGGTGTAGGACCATCCGCTGGTCCCGATATACGCGCGCCCAATCAAAAAGTCCCTTCTGCCAACCCGGCCGCTTGCCCGGTCGCCGCCTCTCGGTTTATGGCTTTTTCGCCAGGTTCGCGCAGACAATTTCGTTGTCGTTACGGGCGTAAACGCAGCGATTGGCAAAAGCCGGATGCGACCAGACGACGGGCCGGCCTGGATCCTTGTTAGCCGGGGCCAACAAATGCGCCCGGCTGATCTCCTGGTAACCTTTCGGGCTGAGGTTGGCAATAATGAGATCTCCTCCCTCGTTAAAAAGGAAGAACCGAGTGCCATTCTTGACGATGAAGGCGTTGGCCCAGCGCACAGGCTCGCCGGCGGTGGTTGCTTGAAAGGTTTCCCACACGCGTTCACCGGTTTGAGCATTCAAACAGCGCAACTGGCCGTAACTGCACACGCCGTAAATGTAACCGCTCTCAAGGAAAGGAGTGCACAGGATCGAATTCAGGTGAGTGGTATCCTTCTCATTTACTTTCCCGCTCTGCCAGGTAACTGTCGCGGCCGGTGTCGTGTTATCAAGCCGCAACATCAGCGACCCATTGTAAAATGAAGTAAAGAAAAGCCACTCGCCCATCTTCCGCGGCGTCGAGACCGTCAGCCCGGAGCGCGATTTGAATGGCACCGACCAATACTCCCGACCCGATTCCGGGTCCACTGAGTTGACCCCTTCCGGCTGCCAGAGGATGAGTTGCTCTTTGCCTCCGGCCTTGCAAAGGATCGGTGAGCTGTACCCGGGTTCTTCAGTGCTGATCGCCCGCCAGAGTTCTTTGCCCGTATTCCGCTCAAAAGCGACCAAAGTGCTGCCGGGGCCGGCCGCCAGGCAGATCAATTTGTTGCCTGCCAGCAGCGGATGGCCGGCAAAACCCCACATTGGGGTTTTGATACCGAAATCTTTCTTAAATTCATGGGACCACAAAGGTTTGCCGCTCTCGGCATCGAGGCAAAACAGATTGCCTTCCGCGCCTAACGTGAAGACTTTGCCATCGCTGACGAGCGGGGCGACACGGGGTCCGGCGGGGTAGCTCACCGTGTAAACGCAATCGTATTGATGCTGCCAGAGGATCTTTCCGTCCATTTCATTCAGGCAAAGCACGCGCTCGCCGCCAGTGATCGAGCCGCGCTGAAACGGATCGGATGGATTGCTTGAATCCTTGGCCATAATGCGGTCCATCACATAGACGCGACCTTTGGCAACGACCGGCCCGGCGTAGCCGGAATTAATTTTCGTGCGCCAGCGGATCGGAGGTCCACCGGCGGGAAACTCTTCGACGATCCCGGTTTCGGTCCAGACCGAATCGCAGTTAGCTCCCAGCCATTGGGGCCAATCAGTGCCGCGCGCAGTGGCGTTGGCAAAAATCAAGGCCAAGAGAATGGCTGCTTTCCCAATAACACGTGGATGCATGGACCGAACGCTACCATAAAGGGTTCCGATTGGCGACCTCGGTGTCTAATGGATCTAATGGAGACAATCAGCCAGGGTTTCCCCCGCAGATTCGGGGCAACCTCAGATTCGAATTTACGGTTTGCCATTTGCCATTTGGGGGCCCGGAGGAAGTTCCGCCTTCGCGGAAGATTTCCCCGCAGATTCGGGGCAACCGCAGATGGCGAGAACTGCGCCACGTCGCCGGTGCGGCCGAGCTTAACCCCATTCTCGACACCGGCGGCGCCCGTTCTTACAGTTCTTTGCATGATTCAACGTTACTCCCGCGCGGAAATGCGGGAAATCTGGACGGACCAACGCAAACTCGAGATCTGGCTGCAGATAGAATTATTGGCCAGCGAGGCTTTGGCCAAGGAAGGACTGGTCCCCGAACAGGACCTGGCCCAGATGAAATCGCGCGCGGCTTTCAGCCTCGAACGCTGCAAGGAACTGGAAAGGACGCTGAATCACGACGTGATTGCCTTCACGACGAACGTGGCCGAGAACATCGGAGACCCAGCCAGCCGTTGGTTGCACTTCGGGCTCACCAGCAGCGATGTCATCGACACAGCGTTCGCGGTTCAGATGGTCCAATCGGCTGATATTCTCGTCCGTGACGTTGAGGCGCTCCGCAAAGTCATTGCCGCAAAGGCCAGGCAGCACCAGTTCACCCCGATGATTGGCCGCAGTCACGGTATCCACGCCGAACCCACCACCTTCGGGCTGAAGCTGGCTCTGATGTACGACGAATTCGGCCGCGCTCAGAACCGGTTGGCGGCGGCGCGAGAAACCGTGGCCGTTGGAAAGCTCTCCGGGGCCGTTGGCACCAGCGCGCACTTGTCCCCAAAGATTGAGGCCTCCGTGTGCAAAAAACTCGGTCTCCGCCCGGCGCCGATCGCCACGCAGGTGGTGCCACGCGATTTGCACGCGGAGTTCATCGGTGTTCTCGCCCTGGTCGGAGCAAGCATCGAGCGTTGGGCCACAGAATTCCGCCACCTTCAGCGCACCGAGGTCCTCGAAGCGGAGGAATTCTTCGCCAAAGGGCAAAAGGGCTCCAGCGCCATGCCTCATAAACGAAATCCCATCACCGCCGAGCGCTTGACCGGACTGGCTCGGGTTTTGCGCGGCAACACCGTCGCCGCGCAGGAAAACGTGGCGCTCTGGCACGAGCGCGATATCAGCCACAGCTCGGTCGAACGGATTATCTTCCCGGACTCCTGCACGCTGCTGGACTACATGCTGGTTACCCTGACCAAACTGGTCGAGGGATTGGTCGTGTACCCCGAGAACATGAAGCGTAACTTAAAGCTCTCGCTCGGCATGTGGAATTCCCAAACCGTCCTGCTGGCGTTAATCAAAAAGGGCCTGACCCGCGAGCAGGCTTACGAGCTGGTTCAACGCAACGCGATGCAGACCTGGGCCGTCAAGCACGCCGGCCGGGAAGACGCCGATTTTGTGGAACAGCTCAAAAGCGACCCCGAAGTGGCGCGCCATTTCAAGAAAGGCGAGCTGGAAGCTTTGTGCTCGCTCGATTTCCATTTTAAGGAGGTAAAGAACCGCTTCAAAAAGCTGGGGTTGGCGCGCGGGTAAAGGACAGCCGTCGCGGTCCACGGCGCCTCCAAGGCGCGGACCAAACTTCACTCGATCGAGTCGTGCAAGTGATGCAGCAGGTCGAGTGTTTGGTCCACCAGCGCTTCGGCCGCGCCAGGACCAAACCGGCTGCTTTGGACTTCGTACCCGCCTTCAGGATAGCTTTCGGTCGTGGGCAGGTAGCCCGCCGCGCCGTTGCAGTGCGTCAAAATAAACGTGTGCCGAAAGGGCGAGCCTTTCTTTACCGCCACGCCAATCTCATTAAAAACTTCTCCACCCCAACCGACAAACGCGATGTCGCCGAGCGCTGCCGCCGTAATATTCCACTGCGAGGTTGAGTTGGTGAGGGTCGGCGAAGCCATAGACGGTTTGCCCGGCAGGGCAACGGTTTTCAACAACGCGCGGATGTGGGTGTTGGTGAGAATCGTCTGAGGTCCTTCAAGAACGCGGGCCACTTCCTCGCCGAGCATGGTTCCCATCAGCGCCGGCTCGGGGATCCAACCGTTGTTGGTGCGAAAATCCGGCAGGACCCGCACCCAGGGATCGATGTTGCCGGACGGCCCGGCAAAACCGGGCGTGACGACCGGGCCGCCATAATACTTTTCGAGGAATTGCTCGGCCAACCCGTGAATATCGCCGCTGATCAGATAGTTTTTTGGTCCGAGCGATGTGCTGTGGGTTTGGTACACAAACAGAGCGCCGGTGAGGTTCTCGCGCTCGGAGCCGAACAGCTTGAGCACCTGGACTTCGCGATCCGTTATTTTCGATGGATTGCGCCCGAGAACAATTCGTGAGTTAGTCGCGCTATCCTGAACCAGCTCCCGCCGATTGACTCCGACGGGAGAGGATCCGAAGCACACCGCGGCGCGAACAGGTTCGAGGTGCGTCAAAGCGGCGCGAACGGCTTCGACGAGTTTGTTTTGAAGTTGTTTGGTGTAACGCGCGTTGGGCGCACCACCTTTCTCGGCATCCAGATTAAGGATGGGCGCGCTGTGGGTGTGAATCGCGCACAAGAACAACTCCTCAGGCTTAATGTCGCAGGCATCCAAAATGGCCCGACGCAACGGCTCGGCGGTGTCGTTGTAAAATCCAAGGTTGTCCAGCGAGACGAAAGCCAGGTGCCGACCTTCGTTCGCGAGCACCAGCGCGCGAGCCCCGAGCGGATCATGAATACCTTGGGAAAAGTCTTTGCGGCTTTCGTACCCGCCCATTTTCACCGGCTCAGTGGGCGTGATGTCGATCTTGCTCAAACCAGCGCGCAGGTTCTGAGCATGACCGGGCTCCGCCACGGATAAGGTTGTAAGCCAAGCAATGCACCCGAGCACAAGCCGGCCAAACCCGCGCGGAAAACGAGGGATGCAACCAGCAAAGGCGGGCGGCCGGACCGATCTTTTAACGCGCATATTCGAGGATACCTTGGCTATGAGCAAAATGACAACTGCGTGGTTTGGGTCGCCACCCAGGAGCGTCGCTGTTCCCAGAAAACGTAGCGCGGAAGAAATTTCGGGCGGAAACGCGGCTGGAATGCAAACATATTTGAAAATGAACACCGATCTCGCAGATCCCAAAAGCCCGAGGAGCGGACTGCGCTGGCTCAACCGCACCGTCATCGGCATTGGCCTGGCATCGCTGTTTAGCGACTGGTCCCACGAGACGGCTACCGCGGTGATGCCCGCATTTCTGGCGACCATGGGAGCGGCGGCAGTTTGGCTGGGGCTGATCGAAGGTGTTTCAGACGGCCTTTCGAGTTTTGCCAAGATGGCCTCAGGCTACTACACGGATGGCCTGCAACGGCGCAAACCGATCGCGGTCATTGGTTACCTGATGACCGCACTGGGGACCGCGGCGTTCGGGTTGGCCAGCGCTGCGTGGCAGGTGCTGCTGGCCCGGGCTTTTGCCTGGCTCGGTCGCGGTGTGCGCACGCCGGTCCGCAAGGCGTTATTGGCAGCGGCCGTTACGCCCCAAACGTACGGCCGAGCCTTTGGATTCGAGCGGATGATGGATACACTCGGGGCTATTGTCGGGCCATCCACCGCGTTTGTTTTGCTTCAAGCGCTGCATCACCGGTACCGGCCTCTCTTCGGTCTGACCCTGATTCCCAGTCTGATCGCGGCTGGGCTCATCCTGTTTTTAGTGAAAGAAACCGAGCGCAAACCGGTGGCCCACGTTTCTTTCGGCGAACGGTTACGGTCCTTGCCGGCGGCTTATCGCAGATTCGTATTTGCGGTAGGCCTGTTCGGGCTTGGGGCATTTGCCCATACGCTGTTGATCCTTTTGGCAACCCAGCGCCTGACGCCCTCGCTAGGCGCGACCAAGGCTGCCAGTGCGGCCGTTGGGCTCTATGTGTTGCATAATATCTTCTACGCTTCATTCGCGTTCCTGGGCGGTTGGTTGGGGGACCGCTTGTCGAAGAAATGGCTCCTTTGTTGCGGGTACGTGCTGGCCGCGGCGATGTCGTTTTGCATCATTGCCCTACCAGCGAGTCTGTGGAGTTTCGTCCTGATTTTTGTCCTGGGCGGAACCAATGTGGCGCTCGAAGAGACCTTGGAAGATTCGCTTTGCGCTCAATTGGTCAACCCACCGCAGCACGGAATGGCCTTCGGCGTTTTAGCAACGGTCAATGGCGTTGGTGACTTTTGCTCGAGCCTGGTCGTGGGAGTGCTATGGACGACCGCAGGGATCCCCGCAGCCTTCAGCTACAGCCTGGCTCTCGCTTTGCTCGGAGCGGTCTTGGTTGCCACCATTCGCACGTCAAATTGAGGCGGCGGTAGACTATCCGTCCTGACCGACCAAGCCGGGTGCCAATTTCAAGCTAAAACCTGATGGCCTCATTCATCTGGCCGCACTGCGAGCAACGGGACCGGTCCACGTCAGGATCGTCCGTGTAAACGTAGCCGCAACGGCCGCAACGGAAGATTCGATCTTCGCTGGCAGTTGGCTCAAACCGGCGCCGCCGCAGTTCGGCATAGACGGCGACTCCGGTCAGGGCGCCGAGCAACACCATGACGTACGTTAAAATGAGTCCAGCGTCTGACATGTTAGTGTGGGATGGTTGGCGATTCGGCCGGGGTGTTGGTCGACGGCAGCGGCAGGGTGCGCCATTCAAATACCATTTGCCCGAGCGACAGGCCAGCCATTGGGTTACGCGGGTCGGCGGAGTTGATTGGCTCGAACCGCGCTCTGCGCGCTTCACGCAAGGCATATTGATCGGCCTCCGTGCTGGCGTTGCCAGGTGGCTTGAGAAGAGTGGCCGACACGGGCCTTCCATTGGCATCAACCAGGAGCTGGACGATGCTATTGCTGAGCATTTCGGCGTTTGTCCAGGGCGGCAAACCCGGCGAGTTCAACAAGCGTCGGCCGGCAAATTCCCCCATCAAGCGCAAGGTCGATTGCCTTACCAAAGGTTCGGCGGGCTGGACCGAGGGGACCTTGAATTTAAGATCCGGCTGGGCAATCTCCGGAAGGCCGGCCAATTCATTGGTTGCCATAAATGCCTCGAAATCCCGGGCGAGCCTTGGCTGAGGCAAGGGCAAGAAGGGTGGCGGTTCAGGGGACAAAAAAGGGTGGAATTCCTGGGTCAACCAGGCCAGGCCCGAAAAACTCACCTCGTGCGGCAACGCGAACAATGTGGGGTCATTTAAAGCCAATCGCTCGGCCATGTTGGGCGCGGCGAACTGGAGTGAAGGGGCAACGTCCCGGTGCGGCGCGGCCGGCCGCGCCGCTTTCCCCAGCCAAAAAATCAATCCGAGCTGGGTGAAGAAAACCAGGACGACGAAGCTCCACCAACGGCGGACGAGCCAGCGTCGCGGAGCAGCTGGCAAGTCGCTCATGGGGCGATTTTGCGCTGGCGGGCCGGTGTGGGCCGGGGAAGGGCGGCCAGCAGCCCGTTGGTAATGCCCACCGAGCGGGCCAGCATGGACGTGCGCACCAGCATCTCGGCCGACACCGACCGGTCGGCATAGACGACCAGGGTTAAGGGTTCAGTCGCCGCCACGACTGCACGGCGTAAGAGGTTTCCGAGGTCTTTCTCCTGCACCAACTGGTTGTCGTAATAATATCTCCCACCCGCGTCGATGGCGACCGACACGGTCAGTTTATCTGTCCCTGGCAAGTCATCGGCCATCGGCAATTCGAGGCGGACGCCCGGCGTGTACATCAGAGAGCCGAGCATCAAAAACAACACCAGGAGGAAGAACACCGCCGCGAACGGAGCGGCATCCAATTGGCCTCGAAAAATCCGTGCGTTGCGGGGAAACTTCATGTTCGGTCAAAACAGCGGGCGTTGTCAGAGCCGGCCTTCAGTCACGATGGTTACGATTTCGGTCGCCGCCCGTTCCATATCCAGCACGATGGAATTGACCCGGCTGACGAGGTAATTGTACCCCGCGTGGGCGGGAATGGCGACGGCCAGGCCCGCCGCCGCGCAGACGAGGGCTTTCCAGATACCATTCGAGAGATCGCTGACGTGCGCATGCAACCCGGCGTCTTTCATCATGCTGAAGGTGTCGATGAACCCCAGCACCGTGCCGAGCAAACCCAACAGCGGAGCCAGTTGGGCAATGGTCGCCAGCAAATTCAATTTCTCCTCCAGCCGCGGCACTTCCGCCAGCCCCGCTTCTTCAAGCGCCTCGCGGACCCGTTCGCGCCCATTGTCGCGGTTGAGGATCGCCGTCTTGACCAGGCGCGCCACCGGCCCGGGCGTGGCATCGCAAATCGAGAGAGCTTCGACGACATTTTCGCGCTTCAATACCGTGCGCACGCCATTGAGGAATTCGGTTGAGTTGATCTGGGCTCGATGACAATGCAGAAATCGTTCGATAAACACCACGACCGCCACGGCACTGACCAGCAGAATCAGGTACAGAATCGTGCCGCCATGCGCGAGCAGGTCTGACACCGGCAACTTCAACATGGCATTGTTATACGTTTTCACGCGAGTTGTTCAAAGGCAAAACCGCCGGCGCTTCGCGCGGGAAATCTGAAATCCGAAATCCGAAGCGCGAATCTGGATGGCCAACCAGGAACCAACGCAGCGAACACATTCACCACGTTCCCTGCCTTCTTTCGCGGCCCTCCGTTGGCTTTCGGGTTTAACATCCTCTTCCACTTTTATCCCAACGACATTACGCTACGAGTTGTTGAAAAATGGCTGAAGCAAAATATTTGGTCGGCATTGACCTGGGCACTTCCAACTGCGCCATGGCCTATGTCGAATTGGCGCGCGGAGCGGACGGGCCGGTGATTGATTTCAAGGTCCGCCAGCTGGTGCGCCCGGGAGAAATCGGGGCGCTGGACCTGCTGCCCTCCTGCATTTACTTGCCCGCGGCCCACGAACAGCCGCCGGAAACCGCCGGTCCGTCCGCGCCGGCCGGCAGCCCCGCCGCAATCGTGGGTGAGTTCGCGCGCTGGCAAGGCGCCCGAGTTCCGGGCCGGTTAGTAGTCTCGGCCAAAAGCTGGCTCTGCCATGCCGCGGTGGATCGTCAGGCGCCAATTCTTCCCTGGGGTGGGCTGGCGGCTGTTCCCAAGCTTTCGCCGGTACATGCCTCCGCGTGGTTGCTCGGTCACCTGAACTGGGCCTGGAACCAGGCACATCCCGCTGATCCCTTGAGCTCGCAGGACGTGGTGATCACCGTGCCGGCATCCTTCGACGAAGTCGCACGATCTCTTACCGTAAAAGCGGCCCAACAGGCCGGGCTGGAAAGATTTAGTTTGCTGGAGGAACCACAGGCAGCGTTCTACGACTTCACCGCGCGTCATCGAAAAGATCTTGCCGAGCGGCTGGAAGGTATTCGGCTCGTACTGGTGGTCGACGTCGGCGGCGGGACTTCTGATTTCACCTTGGTCCAATGCGGGATATCGGACGAGGGACCGGTGCTCCGCCGGATTGCGGTGGGAGAGCATTTAATGCTCGGCGGCGACAACATGGATGCGGCCTTAAGCCGGATGGTCGAGGAACAGATGCTCGGACCCGGCCGACGATTAAGCATGACCCAATGGACGCAGCTTACCCAGGCGGTGCGCGCGGCCAAGGAGGCTTTGCTCGGCACCGCGCAAACTCATCCGCGGCGCAAGCGCGCCGGGATCGAGCCGGAACCGGAATATTATAACTTGTCGCTCGTGGTGGAAGGCAGCCGGCTGATCGGGACCACGCTTTCTGCTCGCCTCACGCGGACCGAAGCTGAAACAGTGGTGTTGGACGGATTCTTCCCGGCGTCGGATTCCGAACCGGCGGCTGGGCGGAGCAGCCGGGTAGCGCTGCAGGAACTCGGTTTGCCGTATGCCCAGGATCCCGCAATCACGCGGCATCTCGCGAGTTTCCTGCGCGCGCACGCGTCGGCCGCGCGAACGGCTCTCGGGGAAGCCGCCGCGCCAGCCGGACTTCCTCGGCCGGATGCCATTCTGCTCAATGGGGGCGTCTTTAATTCCGAACCGATCACACGTCGCCTCGTGGAAGTGGTTTCGTCATGGTGGCCACAGGCCGAAGCTATCCCCTTGTTGGAGCACGATTCGCTTGACCTGGCCGTCGCGCGCGGCGCCGCCTTTTACGGACTGGCCCGACGCGGCCTGGGACGGCGGATCGGAGGCGGCTCCGCGCATGCCTTGTTCGTAGGCCTGGAGAAAGCCGGCAGCGAGCAGGCGATGGCGCTGTGCGTCATTCCCCGGGGCCAGGAAGAAGGCCAGGCGGTCGACCTCGGCGGGCGCGTTTTCCGATTGTCGCTCGGCCGGCCGGTTCGGTTTCCCTTGTACTCGACTGCATCTGACCGAATCGAGAAGTCAGGTGAGGTTGTCTCAGTAGGCGAGGATTTGCATCCGTTGCCGCCCATCCACACGCTGCTCCAAGGCGCGGCGGGAAGAACCGGCAGTGTGCCCGTGCACTTGCGGGCGATGCTCACAGAGATTGGAACGCTCGAGCTGTGGTGCGTTTCTAATGACAGCAAGGAACGCTGGCGGTTGGAATTTGAGCTGCGCGGCGAAGCGGCGAACAGCGCGGTAACAATAATGGAATCCATGCCCGCCGCCTTTGGCGAAGCCCGGCATTGCGTCGAGAAGTTGTTTGCCGGCAAAGCGCCAGGGCCGCGGGGCAATGCGAAAACTGCCCCTGGCAAAGAGGTCAAACAGCTCTGGCCTGCGCTGGAACAGATTCTCGGGCCCCGTGAAGAATGGCGATTGCCGGTTCTGCGGGAGCTTTGGAGTGTGCTGTTTGCCAGCGCGGGCAGGCGGCGCCGCACTCCGGAGCACGAGCGAATCTTTTTCCAGTTGCTCGGATATACCTTGCGCCCAGGTTTTGGTTACCCGCTGGACGATTGGCGCTGCGAGCAATGCGCTAAACTGTTTCCCGAAAGCATCCAGTTTCACACCGATAAAGCTGTCTGGACAGAGTTTTGGGTCTTCTGGCGCCGGATCGCCGGCGGCCTCAGCGCGCCGCGTCACAACGAGATTTGGAATCATCTCAGGCCTTTTTTGGGAGTCCGCGTGCCGGCACGACCGGCAAAAAACTTGCCCAAGCCCAAGGGCGTTCATCCCGAAGGGACCGATGAAATGGCGCGGTTGGCCGCCGCGCTCGAACATCTCCCTTGGCAAGACAAGGGCGAACTCGGCGAATGGATCGCCGGACGCTTGCTGGAACCGGTCAAAGCCAGCGGGCCCTGGACCTGGGCACTTGGCCGCCTCGGCGCGCGAGCGCCCATCTATGGCAGCATCCACCAGGTCGTGCCGCCCGAGAAAGCCGCCGAATGGAGCGGGCGTCTGCTTGAACCGGCCATTCTACGGCTGGAAGGAGCGGCCTTTGCCCTGGCGCAACTGGCGCGTTTGACCGGCGACCGCACGCGCGACCTTGACGAAGCCTTTCGGGTGCGAGTGGTGGCGGCGCTCGAAGCAGCCAACGCATCCCCTTCCTGGCTGCGCATGGTAAAGGAGATCGTTCCCCTGGAAGCGGCCGACCGAGCGCGCGCCTTGGGCGACACGCTCCCGGTCGGTTTAGTGCTGGCATAGTTACCAACGTCGAGATCCCTCTTTGTATGGATGGCTCAAAGCGCTGTCCGTGTCACAATCTCCGAAGGTTTGGATCGAACTCCGAGACCTCGAACTGCGTACTGACAAGCACCCGGGCACTTGGCTATTTTATCGCATGTTCCTTACGGACACTTTAGCCGACAAAATTAAGATGCATGGCTTTCTGTTATTCCCCGCCGTGCTTGGCTTGCTCGCAGCCACGGGTTGCGGAACAACTGGCCCGGATAGCGAGTCGGGCCCTGAGCACACCGTTGCTTACTACATTAAAATCGAATCGTCCTTGCCGGAGATTACCATCGAGACCAACCACGTGGTTGCGGGTAAGACCCCGCTCACCTTGAAAGTGTTTGGCGATCCGCCCGGCACTTTTCACAACTTTGGCAGCCCGGATTATTCGTTACGAGCGCTGCCCTTATCCACCAATGAATTCGCGCAGGCCAGAATTTTTCGAACGGGCAAACGGTCAACTCCAGGGGAACGAATTCCGGGCCTGGTCTTTTTCGATCTGAGCCAGCCTGCCGGCGGGGTGCTGATTGATTCGATCCCGGATCGGTAGGGCCTTGTCGTGCTCAGCTCAGGTTTGCCGCCTTACGAAATCGCTTTTGTCCCGTGCTGACTTGAAAAGCCTGATTGCTTGATGACCCTTCCATCCAAGTTGTTTCCTGCCTTGTTGTGCTCGCTCGTAACTGCGCTCGCCGCGGACTCGGATCCGGCGCATAGGTCGCACGACACGGAGCGGCCGGCTGCCTGGCCGGACGGGCTCATTCCTTATGATGTCTCGAGTCTGGCCGAGACAGAACAGGCCACAGTTCGACAGGCCATGCAGCGCTGGATGGATACCGGCGCACGAATTGCCTTTGTGCTATTCGGGCAAACCTTAACCTTGAGCTTGCACGGAACTTTTTTCTCGGGAACTCAATTGTCGTGGAACGACTGATTCTACACGATTACCACCAGGCGTTGGGCGCACGGTTCACCATCGTTAACCAGTGCGAAACCGTCGACGACTACGGCGATTATCTGGGTGAACACGCGGCGCTGAGCCAGGCGGCCGCGGTCTTTGACCTGAGCTTTCGCAGTCGCCTTTGCTTCACCGGCGCCGACCGCGTTCGTTATTTACATGGCCAAGTCACGAATGACGTCAAACAGCTCAAGCCAGGGCAGGGCTGTTACGCGGCATTGGTCACCGCAAAGGGGCGAATGCAAAGCGACCTCAATATCTATTGCCTGGCGGACGAACTATTGTTGGACTTTGAACCGGGGTTCAGCCGAAATGTTGCCGAGCGGCTAAATAAATACATTGTCGCCGACGATGTGCAGATCGTGGATGTGGCAGCGCCGTACGGGTTGCTCAGCGTGCAAGGGCCGCGGTCGGCGGACGCTGTGAAACAGTTAGGGGTCTTTGGCAAAGTGCCCTCCAACCCCTTCGAGTTTGTCGCGCAGGCCGACCCGACACTTGGAGAAATCTACCTCGCCAATCAGCCGCGCGTAGGGGGCGAAGGGTTCGATTTGTTCGTTCCCGTCTCTGCGCTGGGCGCCGTGGCGGACAAGCTGACGGCGGCGACAAAAGCGGTCGGCGGGAGACCTGGCGGGTGGCGCGCTTTGGAAACCGCACGGATCGAAGCCGGCATTCCGCGCTTTGGCATGGATATGGACGAGACGAACCTGCCGATGGAATGCCCCATCCAGGACCGGGCGGTGAGCTACACCAAAGGTTGTTACATCGGGCAAGAAGTGCTGAACCGCGTGCATACGATGGGACACGTAAACCGGCATTTGCGCGGTTTGGAACTGGCTGACAACCTTAAGCAACTCCCACAACGCGGAGATAAACTGATCCACGGGGGCAAAGAAGTGGGCTTCATCACCAGCACAGTGCGCTCGCCGAAATGGAACAAAAACCTCGCGCTGGGCTACGTCCGGCGTGGTATTGATTCGCTGGGCGCGGAAGTTGTCCTGAGGAGCGCCGCGGGCGAGAGCACCGCGCGCGTTTCGCCGTTACCGTTTCATTTCACACCCGGCGCCCATACATAGCCGGGATGCGGGCCATCGCCCAGAATAAGCCCCATCTGTCCTATACGACCCATCCCACCTTCAAATATTTTCTGCATTTTTTCACCCACGTGATATGATGCCCCGTCGATGAGTAACGCCTGGCGTTGGTCGCGCGTAACTTCGTTGGTTTTTTCGCTCCTGCTTGCCGGCGGGCCTCTCCGGGTTTTCTCCGCAGACAATCTCCAAACCATCCGGGCCCGAGGTGTGCTCTTTTGGGGTGCCGATGCCGAGGGCGGTGCGCCGTATGTCTTTCCGGACCCGCAGAAGCCGCAACAGTTGACCGGATTCGAGTTCGATTTGGCCGAAGAGCTGGCCGCCAAGCTGGGGGTGAAAGCCAGGATGGTGCAGAACCAATGGGACCAGCTCGTGCCCGGCTTGGAACGAGGCAACTTCGATATCATCCTCAACGGACTGGAACTTACCCCTGAAAACCAGCAACAGATCGCGATGTCGCAGCCGTACTACGTTTACGCGGAGCAGATCGTAACCCGCAAAGACATGGTTGGGCTCGATCGCCTGAACGAGCTGAAAGGCAAACCCGTTGGCGTGCTCTCTTACTCGGTCGCACAGCGCTTGCTCGAGCAAAGCGGCGGGATGAATTTGAAGGTTTATCCGGGCAACGTGGAGAGTCTGCGTGACCTGAAGGCGCAGCGGATTGACGCAGTGGTCATGGACCTGCCGATTGCGCTGCATTATGCGCAGCCGGACCCGGATCTGATGTTATCCGGCGCGCCGTTTGCCCCCGGCTATTACGGCATCGGGGTGCGCAAAAATGACACCCAGCTCTTGAGCGCCCTGAATGACGCGCTTTCAGAGCTAGGTCGCGACGGGATACTGGAACGGATCTACCGCAAGTACGGCTTATGGGACGAACGCCAGAAGCAATTGGGCGAGTACCGCCCCGTGAAAATCGCGTCGCAAAAACAGGTTTCGACGTTGCGGGAATGGCCCAGATACTTGCCCCTGCTCCTGCGCGGAGCAGCCGTGACAGTGGAACTATCGGTGCTGGCGATGGCGCTGGCGGTGGTGGCCGGGCTGGTGATCGTCCTGCTGCGGCTCTACGCGGTCAGGCCCATCAATTGGCTCGCGCGGGCGTACGTCGAGGTCATTCGCGGTACGCCTCTGCTAATCCAACTCTTTCTTATCTATTACGGCCTGCCGCAAATCGGAATTCGGTTGAATCCTTTCCTGGCGGGCATCGTCGGCCTGGGATTGAATTATGCCGCGAGTGAATCCGAGAATTACCGGGCGGGCATTCAATCGATCCCGCGGGGCCAAACCGAGGCGGCCCAGGCGTTGGGCATGAGTCGCTGGCAAACACTGCGCCACGTGGTGTTGCCTCAGGCGCTCCGCGTCGTGATCCCGCCGGTGACCAATGACTTCATCGCCATGTTCAAAGATTCGTCGATTGTGTCAGTGATTACCATGGTGGAGTTGACGAAGGTTTACGGCATGCTGGCGATGTCCACTTACGATTATATCGGGCTTGGTTTGATGACGGCGGCGATTTATTTTGCACTGAGTTACCCGGCATCGTTGTTCGCGGATCGTTTGGAAAAACGTTTGGCTTATGATCATCGTTGAAAATTTGGTTAAATCGTTCAGCTCGACACCCGTTCTGCAAGGCGTCGACCATATGCAAGGGCGCGGAGAGGCCGTCGTGCTGATTGGGCCGAGCGGTTGTGGGAAAAGCACTTTCTTGCGGTGTCTGAACCAACTCGAACAACCGGATGCCGGACGCATCACGATCGGCGGAGTGACCGTCTTAGGCGGCCAGACGCCGCGAACAGCGCAGGAAAGGGAGCTGCAGCGGCGGTTGCGGCTTCGGGCCGGGATGGTTTTTCAGTCCTTCAACCTCTTCCCACACCTAACGGTGTTGGATAACGTCGCCACCGGCCCGCGCATCGTCAAGGGCCTGGTGAAAGAGGATGCGGAACTCCTCGCGCGTGAGTTGCTGCGCAAGGTTGGTTTGGAAAACAAGGCTGATTCCTATCCCGGCCAACTTTCGGGCGGACAGCAGCAACGGGTGGCGATTGCGCGGGCGCTGGCCATGGAGCCGGAGGTCATGCTGTTCGACGAACCGACCAGCGCCTTGGATCCGGAGTTGCGCGAAGAGGTCTTGCGCGTCATGCGCAGCCTGGTTGAAGAAGGCATGACGATGATTGTCGTCACGCATGAAATGCAGTTTGCCCGGGATGTGGCCGATCGCGTGCTGTTTTTCGACGCCGGGCGCGTCGCGGAGGATGGCACTCCCGATGAAGTGTTCTCCAACCCACGGCACGAGCGCACGCGTGAGTTCCTGAAGCGAGTCGCTACGCGCTAGCTCAGGCGACAATGCCTTGGGCCACTTCCCCCGAGACGTCCGTCAGACGAAAATCACGGCCTTGGAATCGATAGGTCAGGCGTTTGTGGTCAATCCCACAGAGGTAAAGCATGGTCGCATGCAAGTCGTGCACATGCATCTTCTCTGAATCCTCCACGTACCGGTAGCCCAGTTCGTCAGTCCGGCCGTACGTGATTCCGGGTTTGACTCCGCCCCCGGCGAGCCAAATGGAAAAGGCATTGATATGGTGGTCGCGGCCGGAACCCTGGCCCATGGGTGTGCGGCCGAATTCTCCGCCCCAAATGATCAGCGTATCCTTGAGCATTCCCCTTTGTTTGAGATCGCTGACTAACGCGGCGGAAGCCTGATCGACATCCCGGGCGGCAACCGGCATGTCTTTCTCGATTTCACCGTGGTGATCCCAAGCCCGGTGATAAAGCTGGATGAAGCGCACCCCGCGCTCTGCCAGGCGCCGGGCCAGCAGACAATTGGACGCAAACGTCCCGTCTCCCGGGTGTTTCACTCCGTAGAGATCGAGCAGGTGTTGTGGTTCCTTCGAGAAATCCGTGAGCTCGGGAATCGACGTTTGCATCCGAAAGGCCAGTTCGTACTGGCTGATGCGGGTCTGAATTTCCGGGTCGATTTGTTCCTGTTCGAGCATGCCGTTGAGCCGCTTTATTTCTTCGATTACCTGGCGTTGGGTGCTCTGGCAAACGCCTTCCGGGTTGCCGACATAGTGCACGGCATCGCCCTTGGATTGGAAAAGGATGCCTTGGAATTTGCTCGGCAAGAACCCGTTCGACCATTGCCGGGCCGAAACGGGCTGCAAGCCTGACTTGCCGGCCGAGGTGAGGACCACGAAGCCGGGCAGTTCCTCAGTTTCCGCGCCGATCCCGTACAGCAGCCACGAGCCCATGCTGGGCCGCCCCTTGATGATGCTGCCGGCGTTCATGAACGCGTGGGCCGGGTCATGATTGATCTGCTCGGTGTGCATTGAGCGCACGATGCATAGGTCGTCAGCGACGCCGGCGATGTGCGGAAACAACCCGGAAATCTCCTGGCCTGATTGGCCATGCTTCTGGAAGTCGACAAAGGGGCCGCGGGCCTTGAGGACCATGTTCTGCAATTGCGCCAATTGCTGTCCTTTAGTGAACGATTCCGGGAATGGCTGACCATCGATGCGTTTGAGCTCGGGTTTGAAATCGAAGCTTTCCAAATGGGACGGGCCGCCGGCCATGCACAGGTGAATGACGCGTTTGGCGCGTACGGGGAAATGCGGCGGATTGATGATGCCTGTCCATCGCGGAGAGCCCGCCGGTGCTTCGGCGCTGCAAACCAATTTCGGGTCCAGCAAGCAGGCCAAGGCCATCCCCCCCAGGCCATACGCCGCGCGACCCAAGAATGCCCGGCGGTTGATATTGAGCTGAAACTGCGGGTCCCGGAGCCGCTGGGCGATGCTTTCTTCTTGGTTCATTAATACCTCGTGATGGTTTCGTGCAAATTCAGAATGACTCGGCAGACCTGCGTCCAGGCCGCCAATTCAACTTGCTTTAGATTCTTTGCCGCGGGCGAGTTGCCGACCTTTACAACTTTGGCCGCGCCCTCCTGATCCTGTGAATAATGTTCTCTCTGGGCATTCAGGAACTCGATCAGCGAAGACCGTTCGTTGGTTCTGGGGCTGCGCGCCAGGGCGCGCTCGAAAGCCGCGTCCAGTTTTTCTTCATCCGATTGCGGCGCATCGCTTAGAAGGTGCGCTGCGAAGACTCGGGCCGCTTCAACGAAAGTGGGATCATTGAGCAGTGTCAACGCCTGCTGGGGCGTGTCCGAGACAATGCGATTGGCGGTGCATTCTTCGCGCGAGGGTGCGTCGAAGTTGGCCAGCATCGGGTGCAGGAACGCCCGCTGCCAATGCGTGTACAACCCACGGCGATACTGGCGATCATCCGTGTTCGAATAATATTCGCGGTCGGGCCACTGCAAGTAAGTGTAGTACCCGGGGGGTTGGTACGGAAAAACGCTGGGGCCGCCAATGTCTGGATTCAGCAGGCCCGCGATGGCGAGCGCATTGTCCCGGACGAATTCAGCTTCCAACCGCCGCGGGGATTGAGCGGCCAGCAAACGGTTGTTCGGGTCGATTTCTTTCAACTCAGGGCGTTCATTCGAGTCCTGCCGGTAGGTGGAGGACAGAACGATCAGCCTGACCATGTGTTTCAAGTCCCAGGGAAAGGCGGCTTCGCCGCTGCTCGACACGGAAGGCTGCCTGAATTCGCAAGCCAGCCAATCCAGCAACTCCGGATGTACCGGCCATTCCCCCTGCGCGCCCAGGTCATCGACCACGGCGGAAATCCCGGTTCCAAAAAACTGCTTCCATAAACGGTTCATCACCGCTCGCGAGGTGAGCGGGTTTTGCGGCGAGACCAGCCAGCGCGCCAAATCCAAACGGGTCAACCGCCGCTTTTCCGGATTCGGAATCTGCGGCAAGAAATGCGGAACCAGGGGCAACACAATATCTCCGCCCTCGTCCTGCCAGTTGCCGCGCCGTAAAACACGCGTAAGCAGCGGCTCCCGCGCAAGCGTAATCATCGTAAAAGCTCGTCCGCCACGGCACTCTCTCACTTGTGCCTGAAGTTGCCGGATCTGGGCCACGCGCTCAGGCTCTGCCGCTGTGGCCATGAGAAATGTTCGCTGGAGCAAATCCCGGTCTGCTTGACCCAAGCCGCCTTTGCTGGCCAGCGCTTTGGCCAGAGAGTGACCGTTACCTGACTTTAAAGGTTCAAGGGCGGGAAAAGGAGTGAAGGCGGCCCGAACCGAAGCCACGGCGAAACCGCCGAGCTCGAGGATCAGCGAGGTCGCCTTTCCCGGCGGGATGGGCGCGTCCAGGAGCCAAACGGCGGTTTGCCGTTCGTGATAAGGAGAAAGCTGCCAGCGATCTTTCACGCCGAGCACGAGCTGACCGCCAGCATAATGCTCTGTTTTATGGTCCGCGTCCGCAAAGGAAAACTTCAGCGGTTGTTCGGCGCCATTGGGATCTATCATGGCGGCCTTAAGACTCAGCGAATCGGGCTTAAACCGGGTGGCGCCGCCGGTGGGATCACGCACCTCGGGCTGAGGTATAATCTCCAGCCGAATGGCGCCGACCCCGGCCTGCGGGATCGGCACGATCAAGCGGGTTTTTTCGCGAGGCATTTCGCTGAGATTAACCGTGCCGTCCGCGAGGACGACAAAGTTGGTGGCGGGAACGGCATTGGTGTCCTTCATTCCAAGGGACACTTGCGGAAGGGGCGATTGCCACCCATCAGGATTTGCCTGAAGGAATTGATGGCTGGCCTTGCGCCACTGCTCAAACTCAACTCGTTTCCGAGGGTCATCGCGGAGCTGGCTGGCTGCCTGAAGGTATGCCCGATCTTGTAGTTGCCGCAGGTAAGTGATCCGCCGATGGAGATAAGGATTTTCGGCCTCGATCTCGGGTGGAAACGGATGATCGTTACCAACACCCTTCAGATCGACATTGGGAGTATAGTCGTAGTCGGCATAGACCCCCCACTGCTTGATGTCAGCGAAGAATGCCTCCATTTGGTAAAAATCTTTCGAGGTGAACGGGTCGTACTTGTGATCGTGACATTCCGCGCAACCCATAGTCGAGCCAAGCCAGGCCATGGAAACGGTCCGCACCCGGTCAGCCGCGTATTTCGACAGGTATTCTTTTGGCTGCGCTCCGCCTTCGCGGGTCACCATGTTCAAACGATTGAACCCGGAGGCGATTTGCTGCTCGACTGTGGGCGCCGGTAGAAGATCCCCGGCCAACTGTTCGACGGTGAATTGATCGAAGGGTTTATCCCGATTAAAGGAATCAATCACGTAATCACGATACGGAAAAATGTTTTGGTTTTGGTCCCCGTGATAGCCGACGGTGTCGGCATACCGGACGATGTCCAGCCAGGGAACCGCCATCCGTTCGCCGTAATGCGGCGAGCTGAGCAATCGATCCACTTGCCGTTCGTAGGCTGCCGGGCTGGGGTCTTTCAGAAAGTCATCCAGCTCCGCGGGCGTGGGTGGCAGGCCGATCAGGTCCAGGCTAAGGCGCCGCAGCAACTCGGCTTTAGGAGCCTCCTTTGAGGGGCGAATGCTCTTGCCTTCGAGTGTCGCCAGGATAAAGGCATCGATTGGGTTACGCGCCCAGGCAGCGTTGGCCGGTTGCGGCACGGCGGGCCGCTTCAACGGAATATACGCCCAGTGCGGCTCGTACTCCGCGCCGTCGGCAATCCATTGCCGAAGCAATTCCTTTTGTGCCTCGGTCAAAACCTTTCGCGATTTTGCGGGCGGCATGAGCTCGTCGGGATCGCTGGCGAAAATATGCTCGACGAGTTTGCTCTCCGCGGGTTTGCCCGGAACAATGGCTCCGCGTTCCAGCGCAATCTCGCGCACATCCAGCCGGAGCTTGGCCTTCCGCTGGTTTTTGTCCGGTCCATGACAGGCGTAACAGTTCTCGGTGATGATCGGCCGAATATCGCGATTGAACTCGATCTTCGTTCGGGTTGCCTCGCTGGCGCCGGTCGAAAAAGTGGCGAGCACTAGCAGGGCGACGATGGGTTTTAGTTGATGAACTGCTAGCATGACTTGGGCGCCACGCACTGGCTGCCTGCAAACCAGGGATTCCGCGGCCCTAATAATCATAATCACCCTAAATGCTTATGCAAGTACCGGGGTCCGATTAAAAGTGTCGGTCGTAGCTGGAAGCCGAAAAAAACGGCAGAGGACTGCCGCTGTCCAAATCGCAAGGGCAACTACTTTGCTTTTCCCCCAATCGCCACGAGCTCCTCTGTGGTTCGGAAGAACAAAGTGCCGGCGGACAGGGCCGGGGTGGACAGGCAAATGCCGCCCAGTTTATTCGTGGCCAGCACGCTGAACTGAGGCTGGACGGGAATGACGAAGACTTCCCCGCGCTCTCCGGTGAAATAGAGCTTGTCCGCGGCTGCCACCGGTGAGGCGGTGAACCCCTCCGCGCCAGCGCCGATGCGCTCAGAGTATTCGATCTTGCCGGTGTTCAGGTCGAAGCAGGTGATAATCCCGTCAAGCGCGCCCCAAACCCAGTTACCGACGACAATGGGAGTTTGCAAGTAATCCCCCTGGCGCGGATGCGCCCAAATTACGGACTCATTGGTGGCTCCAAGCTCCGGCGGCGATATCTCGCCGGCGGCATCAAGCCGGACCGCGCGCATGGGCCGAGCTTTGCCATGAGCACTGGTCAGAATGACCCGGTCTCCGGCCAGAACCGGCGAGGCCACCGGGACGTCGCCCCCGCCATGTAATTGCCAGAGCGAACGGCCCGTGCCGAGATCGTAACCACCAATTTGCTTCCAGCCATTGACGATCACCTGCTCTCCGCCGTTGGACTTGGCAATGACCGGCGTGCACCACGTCGGAACGTCCTGCCGTTCGGTGCGCCACAACTGCCGGCCATCTTTCGCGTCGAACACGGCCAGGAACTGCTCGCTGAGCACATCGCATTGAACGATGACTTTGCCCTCGTGCAGAACCGGCGAACTGCCGAACCCCCAGGAAGTATTTGTCACGACGTAAAAACCGGGATCCATTTTGCCGAGGTCCTTGTGCCAGAGTTGCTCGCCGTCCATATCGAAGCAAAAAAGCCCTTCGGAGCCCAAGATGGCCACAACCCGTTTTCCATCTGTGGCCGGCGTGGAATTGCAGTGAGTGGCCTTGGTGTGCCGTTGGGTCCGCGGCACTGACTCCAACACCAGCTTATTCCAGAGCACCTTGCCTTTCGATTTATCGAGGCAAAGTAACCGCCATTGGTGCGCTTCGGTTTCTTTGTACGAGTCGATGTCTCCGTACAGACCAATCTTGAGGTCGGCCTTGCTCCCTGGCTTTACGGCGGTTGCAAGGTAGATCCGATCCGCCCAGATGATGGGGCTGGCGTGGCCCAGGCCTGGAATGGGCGTTCGCCAGAGAATATTCTCGCCAGATTCAACGTTCCAGCTCGTGGGCGCCGGCTCTATCGAGACACCGCCTCCGTCCGGTCCGCGGAATTGCGGCCAATCCGCCGCCGTGAAAGCCGAAAGCGGCAAAACCGCGCCGAGCAAGGCCAGACCGAGGGCGGCCGCGACAGTCGCTCTGTGAGCATTCATCTCGTAGCCTGGCGAGCTAATTCTGCCCGCCCAAATCCTGAAGTTGTATGTTGCGGAACTCGATCTTCATCTTGAGTCCCGGGTGAATTTGCAGGCCGATCGCGTATGGGTCGGGGAACCGTGCATCGGTGTACTCCACCACCTTGTGGCCATTGAGCCAGGCGGTGAAGACATCCCCGTGTGCCTGAAGACGGATTTTGTTCCAGTCGCCTGGTTTTAAATATTTGTTCAACTCCTTGGCCTGGCCGGCTTCAGGGTATTTCTCCTGGCCATTGGTGTAGAAAGAGCAGGTCATGTCCTTTTTCAAACTCCTGGAAATGCCGATCTGGAGCTGCAGTTCCGGATGACGAAGCATGATGCCGCTGTCAATTTCGCCACTCCACTTCGCTTCGAGTTCGATGATAAAATCTTTGTAGGGCTTTTGTGTATAAAGCACATGGCCTTTCATCGCGGTATCGTTTTCGCCGACCAGGACACCGTCGACGACATGCCAGAACGGGTTGGGATCGGGTACCTGCCAGCCTGTCAGATCCTTTCCGTTAAAGATGGGTTTGAATTCCTGTGCAGCGCCGCGGCTGACGAAAGGCCGTTCAAAGAGCGCCAGCAAGAGCAACCAGGCGCCCAGGGCTGAGATCGTGCGGGAGGACAAGTTGGAATGTTTGTGAATGTTCATAAGCGCATCTGGCCATTGATGACCGGGGCGGCCCCCGAGTATCGCCAAACTGGCCGGGCTTGCAAGCGTGCAACCGCCGTCTAGACTGGCGGGCACCAGCATGCAAGCGCTGGCATTGGGCGCCCGGCGCAGCCCAAGAAACGCGCGTTAGAAAAGAATCTCTTGTGAAACCTACAAAGATCAACATTCCCGAGGAACTCAAGGCCGATTTGCCCTCCTCACGGTTCGGAAAGATTTTGAGCGCCACTCCCGTAGTGATGGCTGTAGTGGCAACGATGCTGGCCGGATTAGCTTCGAGTGAAATGACCAAGGCGCAATACGACCGCTCCCTGGGCGCCCAACAGCAATCCAAAGCCGGTGATCAGTGGAGCTTCTTTCAGGCAAAACGCCTGCGCGGCGCGATTCAACGCAACACGGCGGATCTGCTGCAGGCCACAACCGAACTCCATTCTTTCGACCCCGCGACGCTGGAACAATGGGCACGCAATCCCAGTGATTCAGGCTCGAATTCATTGAACTCCGAGCTGCGCGCGGTGATTGACTCGGCCGGCGGCCGGCGGGCCATGGCGCTGCTGCAGTCAGGAGAAGCTCCAGGGATCGGCTCGGAGCCGGTGCTGGATCCTGCGATAAAAGCTGCCGTCGAAGGGGTCGAAACCTCGACTCCCGATGCGGAATTGGCAAGCGCGATTAACCGGGTGGATCAAAAGGCGTTGGATGCGGCCTTGCGGGCGGCGCGGGATCAGGCGGAGCAATTCGACGCCAGCACCCGGCCGATTAACCAGGCCATCGACCAGCTGGACGCGTGGATGAGCCGCCTGGCTCTGGCGCATCCACGCGCAGCGGCGGCCGGCGGCGACGCCTTGGGCTCACTCCCACGAGATTTCACCGCGGCGCGGCTGCGCTATGCGTCCCTGCGATACGAAATCGAAGCCAGGCTCAACCAGACGATTGCCAACCTGTATGAGGTCCAGGTTCGAAAAAGCAACATATCCGCCGAGCATCATCACCGGCGCAGCCAGCGCTTCTTTTTCGGCATGCTCGGCGCTCAAGCGGGAGTGATCATCTCGACGCTGGCAATGGCCGCCAAGAACCGCAACCTGCTTTGGTCGATCGCCGCGGCTGCGGGTCTGGTGGCGGTGGCCTTTGCCGTGTACGTATTTCTTTACGTCTAATCGCTCAAGTGCAGTTCTGTCTTGAAATGCTGGAGGACTTCAGGCGAAATGCCCCAGCGGAACGAATGCGACGTTATGGATTTAGGCGACATTCTGACCAAAGAACAGATCATCACGGACCTGCGCGCCACCAACCGTTGGGAGGCCATCGACGAGCTGATCAATAATCTGGTCACGACGGGCAGAATCAAGCCGGAACATCATGAGGCCATTGCGGCGGTGGTCAAAAAGCGCGAATCCTCGATGAGCACCGGGATTGGTTTTGGCATTGGAATTCCCCACGCCTCGACCGATCTGATTTACGAAGTGGTCGGCGCTCTCGGCCGCTCAAAGAACGGCGTTAGTTTTGACGCCCTGGACAATCAACCGGTCAACCTGGTGATGTTGTTCCTGGTGCCCCAGGGCCAGTTCCAAAAACACCTCCATACCCTCGCCAATATCGCCAAGCTCCTTCACAAAGCCGAGTTTCGTCAGGCCTTGGAACAGGCGCCCGATGCCGAAACCATGCTCAAGATCATCCGGGACCAGGGCAGAAAATAGCCGGCATCCTTTGCTTCCTCACAAGCTCATCCAGCAGCGCCTGCAAGCGGCCGTAAAGCTTGTCCTCCCCGACGCCGATCCGGCCTGGGTTTTGGTTCAACCTTGCCCGGACCCGAAGTTTGGCGACTACCAATCCAACGCCTTGATTGGTCTGGCCAAAGCCCGGAAGATGAATCCCCGCCAACTGGCCAGTGACGTGATGGCGCGCTTAGACCTTACAGAGTTATGCGAAAAGGTCGACGTCGCCGGCGCCGGTTTTTTGAATTTTCGGCTCGCCCCCGCCGCAGTGATCCAGCGGCTTGCCGTCGCCGTCACTGACGATCACTTATTTTTGGACAAAACTTCTAACCCGCGAACGGTGGTGGTCGATTTCAGTTCGCCCAACGTAGCCAAGCCCATGCACGTGGGGCATATCCGCTCAACCGTATTGGGCGACTCGTTGGCCCGGGCCTTACGACTGCTGGGCCATCATGTGATTACGGACAATCACCTCGGCGACTGGGGAACGCAGTTCGGAATGTTGTTGGTGGGATGGAAAACGGTCTTGGATCAGACCTGCCTCAAAACCGACGCGCTAAAGGAAATGGAGCGGATTTACAAGCTGATCAGCAGCCGTTGCGACCCGGATAAGCCGGGGTTTGACCAACCAACCCTGGAGCGTGCCCGGGCCGAGCTCGTCAAGTTACAAGCTGGCGATCCTGAAAACTTGGCTATCTGGAACGAGATGATCCGGCTCTCCCAAGCGCAGTTCGAGACCATTTACAGCCGGCTGGGAGTCAAATTCGATTACACCCTCGGTGAAAGTTTCTACAATTCACGCCTGGCGCCCGTGGTCGAGCAGATCCTGCAAGCCGGGGTTGCCACCGTCAGCCGAGGCGCCAAGGCTGTTCTGTCGGATCATTCTCTGCCGCCCAAGGAGGATCCCTTTTTGATTCACAAGGAGGGTGAGTGGGCCCCCAACCCGTTCATCATTCAGAAACAGGACGGTGGGTTCAATTATGCCACCACCGATTTGGCGACCCTCGTGTACCGGTTGGAAACTTGGCACGCCGACGAGATTATTTACGTCACCGACGGTCGCCAACAGCTTCACTTCCGTCAGCTTTTCGCAGCGTTCCGTCGCTGGCATCCGGAGGCCAAAACGAAGCTGGCACACGTCTGGTTCGGATCGATCCTCGGCGAAGACGGTAAACCATTCAAAACCCGTTCGGGCGAGACGGTCCGGCTTTCCGATCTGCTCGATGAAGCGGAAGAACGGGCTTTCCGAGTGGTCTCGGAGAAAAGTTCCGACCTGCCGGAAGAGGCGCGAAAGGAAATTGCCCGGGTGGTGGGAATCGGCGCGGTCAAATACGCCGATCTGCTGCCCAATCGTCAGAGTGATTATGTTTTTAGCTGGGACAAACTCCTGGCTTTGAACGGCAACACGGCGCCTTACCTGCAATACGCCTACGCGCGAATCAGAAGTATTTTCCGCAAAGGCGGCGTCGAAGGCAGTGTTTCTTCAGCGCCGGATGGGTTGCACCTGAGCGAGCCAGAAGAGTTTGCCTTGGCCAAGCATTTATTGAATTTCGGATTGGTGGTGGAAGCTGTGGCCCAGGAATACCGGCCGAACTATCTGTGTAACTATTTGTACGAACTTGCCGGATACTTCACGACTTTTTACGAAAAATGCCCCGTCCTGAAGTCCGAAGCCGAGGTGCGCCAAAACCGCCTGGTGCTCTGCGATCTGACAGCGCGCACGTTACGTCAAGGACTGGAAATACTCGGAATCGAGACCCTGGAGCAAATGTAACTTCTCCTCTCCCTCCCACTCGCCTCTTCCGGGGTTGGGGAGTAGAGGCAAAATCCTCTTAGGTCAGGCGCATGGGCATTACGACGTAAAGGAAAGGGCCGTTGATCTTCAACACGCCGGGGCTAAGCTCGTCGATTAACTCGAGGAACACTTCATCGTTCGGTAGCGCGTTCAGCGGATCGATCATGTACTTGGGATTAAAAGCGATGGCCATCTCGGGGCCCTTATAATTCACCGCCAGGCTTTCCTTGGCTTCACCCACTTCGGGTGAATTTGCCGTGATCTCTAACTTGTTTTTGCCAAAGGCAAGCTTGACCGAATTGGATTTCTCGCTGGTCATGATTTCAGCGCGGCGCAAGGCGTGCAAAAATTCCTCCCTCACGAGCGGGACGCGTTCCTTGGTTTCAGCGGGAATCACCTGGCGATAATTGGGATAATTCCCTTCTATGAGTTTGGTGACAATCAGGACGGAAGAACCCTTTTCATCCTTCAGATTGAACGAAGCCTGATTTTCCGCATAGCGCAGCTCGGCCTCGCCTTTTTCCTGCAGCAACCGATTAAGTTCGTTGACCGTTTTGGCGGGAACAATGAATTCTCCATGGCTCTTCTCGCCAATATCGATCTCTTCATCCACCAGGGCGAGCCGTCGGCCGTCCGTCGCCACCATGGTCATCTTATGATCTTTGAGGCTAAAAAAAATCCCGTTTAAAACGTAGCGTGATTCGTCCGTAGAAATTGCAAACGAGGTTTTCTTCATCATGCTCCGGAGTGTTTCCTGGGGCAAAACGACCTTCTTTTCCTCCTTGAACTTGGGCATCGGCGGAAACTCATCCGCGCTCAGGCCATGGATTTTATAAAAAGAAGGACCCGAACGGATCGTGCAGATATTCTTGTCGTCGACCTCGAAATCAATTTCAGAATTGCTCAATTCGCGAACGATGCCAAACAGCCGCTTTACGGGGATGGTCGAAGCACCTGGACTTTTGATTTTGGCTTCAACGGCACAAGCAATGGTGACATCCAGATCCGTGGCGGTAAGTTCAAGTTTATCGGCCTCAGCCCGAAGGAGCACATTGGAGAGAATAGGCAGGGTGGTGCGGGTACTGACCACATTTTGCACCGCTTGCAACCCATTGATGATTTGCTCCTTGGAAATGGTCAGGTTCATTGGGCGCTTATAATATTCTTCTTATATTTAAACCATCTATCCGTATTAAGGTGTGTGAATAAGGCAAACAACCACCCTTGTCAAGGAGCCGACAGGCACTTACACCCGCAGCGGCCTCCGAAGCGTTTTGACGGGCTTGGTGAAGAAGCGATAGAAAGTCTGGCTTGTTCACTTTGCTCACAATCGATTCACACTTTAAACCAACTTTATCCAGGGGGTTGTTGGTGCAGTCCGGAAACGGCAGTTTTTTCCTTTTGTTGAGAGCGGGCAATCACGGCGGGCAATATTTCTTCAACTTGCTTCACCTGTTCAAGTGTTGATTCGCGTCCGAGGGAGAAACGGACCAGAGAATTTTGAAGTTCTGGTTCCACCCCCAGCGCACGCACGACGTGCGAGGGTTCAAGAGACCCGGCGGAGCAGGCCGAACCGCTCGATGCACAAATTCCTTCCAGATCCAGGTTCGCCAGGAGGGCGATGCTGTCGGTTTCTCGCACTACAAAAGCGATGGTATTAGACAGGCGATATTTGCTGGACCCCAGACAGATCGCATCGCCAATGACGGCTAGCGCGCCGGCCAGGTGTTCCGTCAGGGGATAGAGCTTTGCCCGGTCAAAAACAGGCTCGCGAACAAAATGTTTCAAGGCTTCAACCAATCCTGTAATTCCAGCGAGGTTCTCGGTTCCGGCGCGTCGTTCGTTTTCATGGCCGCCACCGAACAAAATCGGATCGGGATGGAGTGGAGACTTTATGAACAGGGCTCCGGCCCCTTTTGGACCATAGATTTTGTGCGCGCAAATCGAGACGAGGTCCGCATTAAATTGGTGGATGCCCTGGAACGGCTCTTTGCCAAACCACTGAACGGCGTCGGTATGAAAAACAACACCTTGTTCGCGGCAAACCGCGCCGAGTTCGGCAACCGGCTGGACCATGCCAATTTCATTATTGGCTGCCATGATAGATACCAGGACGGTGTCAGGACGCAGCGCAGCGCGGAGTGAATCGACAGAAACTCGACCGATGGAATCAACTGGAAGGTAAGTGACTTCAAAATCATCATATTTCGCAAGATAGCGGCACGCGTGAAGAACAGCATGGTGTTCGATTGCCGACGTGATGATATGGCGTCCCTTAGGTTTGAGCTGACGTGCCGTACCCAAAACCGCCAGATTGGCGCTTTCCGTTCCGCCGCTGGTGAAGATAAGTTCGCTGGGTTTACAGCCCAGGATCCCGGCGGCAGAGTCGCGCGCCTCGTCCAATAAAGATCGAGCCTGGCGTCCGACCCGGTGAACGCTCGATGGGTTGCCCCAGACGTCATGCAGAAATGGAAGCATCGCCTCGCGAACGGCAGGATCCAGCGGCGTCGTCGCGTTGTAATCAAAGTAAATCGGCGTCATTCCATTCCTGGGCGCACCGGCGTCTCGCCGGCGAGACGGGCCACTGGTTGAGACGCCGGCGCGAGAGGGCCGGGGAGAGGCCGGGCTCTTTCCGTTCGGTTCATGGAAAACCGGGAGGCGGTTCTCCCTTTCTGGCGAAACGATCTTCAGTCCAGGGATCAGCCGTGTTGGAGTAGCCGCGAATTTCCCAAAAACCGAGGATATCGCGATCCAGGAAGGTGATTTCGCGGATGAACTTGGCGCCTTTCCAGGCGTAACGCTTGGGAATGATCACTCGGGCCGGCCCGCCATGTTCGGCGGTTAGCGGTTGACCGTTCCACTTGTGCGCAATCAGCACATCATCGTCCAGGCACACATCCAACGGGTTATTGGTGGAATAGCCGTCGTAGCTTTTGAAAAAGACGTGAGTGGCTTCCGGTTTCGGTTTGACCAGCTCGGCAACCGTAAAGAAGGCGACGCCTTCCCAGAGCATGTCGAACTGGCTCCAGGTGGTTACACAGTGAAAATCGCTGGTGTCTTTGAACTGCGGCAGGGCGAGGAACTGGTCCCAATCCAGGGTGACCGGGTTCTCGACGCGGCCATGAATCTTTAGGCGCCAATCGGTCAGCGACACAGAGGGTCGAACCCCGAGATCGAGAACGGGAAAGTTATGGACCTGGCGCTGGCCGGGCGGGAGCCGGTCGGTCGAGCGCCGGGGGGGATTTGCAGCCGGTTGTCCGGCCATTTTGCGCGCCCACCGTTCCTTTGCCGCGATATAGCCTTCTTTCATGACGACATGTGCCACGTTTTGATCATACTATACCCAGGCAACGCGATTTAAAAAGCAGTTTGAGCCCATAACCCTTTACCCAGGTTCCCGTCATGTTCAGACCGTCCGATTTGTTCGATTTGAGCCAAACAGAACACGCCGCTCTGTTTGAGAAATGCGAGTATGCCTGGCAAGCACTCGGAAAACTTAAGAGCTATATCGCCACGCATCTGCGTCCGGGCCTGATGAACCGTTGCGAGGGCATTGCTTTCATCGGCCCGCAAGTTTTCATTGGCGAAGGCACGGTCGTCGAGGACGGCGTCATGATCAAAGGCCCGGCCATCATCGGCCGCAACTGCGAGATTCGGCATAACGCCTACATCCGAGAGAATGTGATTCTGGGCGACGATTGCGTGTTGGGCAACTCCTGCGAACTGAAGAACTCGTTGCTGTTCAACCATGCCGAGGTGCCCCATTTCAATTATGTTGGCGATTCCATTGTGGGGTACAAAGCGCACCTGGGCGCGGGTGTGAAAATATCGAATTTGAAGCTGGTGAAAGGCAACGTGCACGTCGAGGTGAACGGCAAGCCGGTCGACACCGGTTTGCGAAAGTTCGGCGCGCTGCTCGGGGACCATGTCGAAATCGGCTGTAATGCGGTGCTGAACCCCGGCAGCATTATCGGCCCGGGTTCGGTTCTCTATCCGAACATCAATTGGCGTGGCGTGCTGCCGGCTAACCAGATCGTTAAAAACAGAGCTGTCCAGCAGGTCGTTTCCCGAACTCAGCCAGGCTCGCCCGGTGAATCCGCATGATTAGCGAAATAGAGGTTCAGTCTTCAGGCCCCGAACAGGATCTGGTCCAACAGGTGGAACGGATTTTTTCGCCCACCGGCCTGTTGTCCCGGTCGCCGAATTTTGAATTTCGTCCGCAGCAGCAGCAAATGGCTGTCGCGGTGGCCCGCGCGCTCGAAGCCGGGGAACACCTGGCGGTGGAAGCCGGCACGGGTGTGGGCAAGAGCCTGGCCTACCTGGTTCCGGCCATCCTCTATGCCATCGCGAGAAAAAAGAAGGCCGTGGTGTGCACCCACACGATCAACCTGCAGGAACAACTCGCCGAGAAGGACCTGCCCATGCTGCAACAAATCCTTCCGGTGCAGTTTAATTTCACCATGCTCAAAGGGCGCGGCAATTATTTGTGCACGCGCCGCCTCCAAAAGGCCATGCAGCAATCCGGCCATTTGTTCACCTCGTCCGAGGGGGAAGAGTTGCAGCGCATTTACGAGTGGTCCCAAAAAACCACCGATGGCAGCCTGTCGGACTTCGAGATCGAGCCCGACCCGAAGGTCTGGGCGCAGGTTTGTTCCGAGCGCGGTTTGTGCGCGCCCAAAACGTGCGGCTTTCAATCCGAGTTCGCGCGCCAGAGCCCGGTCTGTTTCTTTCAACGGGCGCGCCAGCGGATTCTCTCAGCGGATGTGCTGGTGCTTAATCACACCCTGTTTTTCACGTTGCTGGGCGCGCTGGAGGAGCCGGTTGAAGGCGGGATCCTGTTTCGTAATGACTTCATCATTTTTGATGAAGCGCACCTCATGGAACACGTCGCCTCCAAGCATATCGGGCTCAGCGTTTCCAGCGGTCAATTGCGTTATGCCGTGCAGCGGTTATGGAATCCGCGCACTGAGAAAGGGCTGCTGGCCACCCTGGCGAGCGGCCGGACGGTGCCGCTGGTGAGCGATTTGTTAAAGCAGGCCGAGGGCTTTTTCGGCGAGGTGGAATCCGCCTGTGAGGAAATTCGCCAGAGAATCAAAGAGAAGAACTTTGGCGGCGGTGAAGCGCGCCGGCGCGAGTGGAGCGAGTTGCGTATCCGCTCGGCCGAACTGGTGGCGGACAATGTTTCCTTGCCGATTCAAAGGTTGCGCGAGGCCGTCAGCGAGCTCATCCAGCTCAGCGAAGACAAGGAAATCGGCATGGAATTGATGGAATGCAACCGGCGGCTGTCCGAATTGCGCGAGGCGGTGGCGCTGTTTCTGAGTCAGAGTGCTGAAAAGCACGTCTATTGGGTCGAACGAACTGGCAAAGCTCAGCGCACCATTTCACTCAATGCCGCACCAGTGGATGTAGCCGAGTTCCTCCGGCGCCGTCTCTTTGGCAGTGACACCTCGATCATCATGACCAGCGCCACGCTTTCGGTGACCGATAGCGCGCGCAGCCCGAGCCATTCTTCGTCCGGGTCTTCTTCCGGACCCGGGCCGTTCACATCGAAGGGCCGGGAGCAGGCGGATTTTCAGGGGTTGAACTATTTTGCCCGGCGCGTGGGCGCCGAGTCGGCGATCAAGTTGCAGGTCGGCACGCCGTTTAATTATGAGCGCCAGATGAAACTCTACGCGATCCGCCAAATGCCCGATCCGCGTTCCGAGGAGTATCGCTCGGCTCTCATTCATTGGATCGAGCACTTCGTCCAGCAGACTCACGGCAAAGCATTTGTTTTGTTCACCAATTTCAAGCTCATGCTCGAAATCAGTGAAGCGATGCAGCCTTTTTTCAATCGGCTGGGCATTGCCTGCCTGGTCCAGGGCACCGGCACCCCGAGATCACTCATGCTCGAGAGATTTAAAGAAGACGTTGATTCAGTACTGTTCGGCACGGACAGCTTTTGGCAGGGAGTTGATGTGCCCGGCGAGGCGCTCTCCAATGTCATCATTACTCGCCTGCCTTTTGCGGTCCCGGATCATCCTTTGATCGAGGCGAGAATTGAAGCCATTGAAGCCCGGGGCGGCGATTCTTTCCGTGAGTTCTCCTTACCCGAGGCGATCTTAAAATTCCGGCAGGGAGTCGGCCGCCTGATCCGGACCAAGACCGACACGGGCATTGTCGTGGTCCTGGATAACCGGGTTTTGGCCAAACAGTATGGACGCTCGTTCCTGAGCGCGCTTCCCTCGTGCCCGGTCGAGGTCGCGTAGATGAACCGGGACACCGAAGCTGTGCGCGCCCGGCTCAAGCAGTTGCGGCATGTGGCCTTGGACATGGATGGAACGATTTACAGCGGCCAGACACTTTTCCCCAGCACATTGTCCTTCTTGCAGGTCCTGCGCGAACTCGGCATCGGCCACACGTTTTTGACCAATAACTCCTCGAAGAGCGCGCGTGATTATCTGGCGCATCTGGCCCGCTTCGGGATAGCGGCCAGCGACAGCGAACTTTATACTTCCACCCAGGATACAATCGGCTTCCTGCGGCGCAGTTATCCGCATGTGAAACGGTTATTTCTCCTGGGCACGCCAAGCTTAGGCGCGGAGCTTGCCGAGGCCGGATTCGAGCTGACGAGGGACGATGCGAGGGACGAACCGCAGGCAGTGGTTGTGGGCTTTGATACTTCACTGGTGTTTTCGAGGCTTTGCCGCGCGGCCTTTTGGATCAAACAAGGCAAACCTTTCCTGGCCACTCATCCCGATCGAGTTTGCCCGACCGACGAACCGATTGTGTTAGTCGATTGCGGATCGATCTGCGCCGCGCTCGAACGAGCGACCGGCCGCGGGCCGGACGTGGTTCTGGGCAAGCCGGGCCCGAGCATGCTCACCGGAATCCTTGACCGGCATCACCTCGGTGCGGAACAGCTCGCCATGGCCGGGGACCGGCTCTACACCGACATGGCCATGGCCCGCCGCACCGGGGCCTTGGGCGTGCTGGTTCTCACCGGCGAAACCACCGCTGTAGAGGCCGCCCGCGCGGATCCTCCGGTGGATTTGATGGTGCAGGATTTGGGTGTGTTTGGTGAAATGCTCCGCCGCTCAAAGGCCTAGTTTCGAGGCGGCTCCCATAGGATCTTCCTCTTCCTCTTCCTCGGCTTTCTTTCCGGAGCAAGGAACGGGGAAGAGGAAGAGAACGAGGAGGAGGATGATTGGCTACAGCCTACCACACTTCCACCGGCCCGCTGGGCACGGGGATGTGGGTGCGCTGGCCGGGTTCGGCCATGAACGAGGCAACCATCGGCGCCGGTTGGAACCGGGGCTTCAGCTCGCCATTGTCATCGAGGAACTGCGCGCGCCAGGCACAATATTGCTCCAAGACTTCGTAAAACTGAGCCCGGGTCGAGACCAGCACTACATGTTTGTTGAATTCGTTGGCCGGCCCGAATCGTTTCGAATACCAGGGCGCGATTTTGCGGAACATGCGGCAACCCAGCTCTTCGTCGAAGATCTGCATCATCAGTTCAAAATGCCGGCACATGACTTTGACCCGCGCCGGAAACGGTGCCTCGGGCAAAAGTTCGCCGGTTTGCAAGTAATGCAAGGTATGTTGAAATATCCACGGATTATAAAAAGCGCCTCGGCCAATGCTGACCCCCGCGCAGCCCGTTTGCTCAAGCATGGCGGATGCCGCTTCGGGCGTCGTAACATCCCCGTTGCCGATCACGGGGATCTGCTTGACCGCCTCGACTACCGCTCGGATTCCGGCCAGGTTCACCTTCCCGCCGAACCCTTGCGCCCGCGTGCGCCCGTGGACAAAAATCGCCGCGACGCCAACGTCTTCGAGTGTTCGCGCCAGGTCCGGCGCGGTGATATTCTGGTCATCCCAGCCTAAGCGCATTTTGGCGGTGACCGGGATGCGCACGGCATCGACCATGCCTTTAACCAGAGCCGCGGTTTTGGAAAGCTCGGTCATCATCGCCGAACCGCCGCCGACCCGGCAGACCTTTCGCACCGGACAGCCCATGTTGATGTCGATGGCGGCGATCCCCACCGACTCCAAATAAACCGCCGCGTCGCGCATTTCGTCCGGCACAGAACCGAACAGCTGGACCGCGAGGGGTTGGTCCGCGGGCGAAGTCTCGATCAGTTTGAGTGCTTTGTCGCGCCGCTCCAAAAGGGAGCGCGCATTCACCAGGTCCGTGGTCGCCAGGCCCAACCCGCCAATCTCGCGAACAGTCAACCGGAACGGCAGGTTGGTGTACCCTGCCAGCGGCGAGAGAAACAGATTCGACTTGAGCAGCAACGGTCCCAAATGCATTGGCCCCAATATATCAGCCCGTCTCCCGGCTGCGAGGCGATTCGGCGGGGCCTTCTAAGCGCGGGGTGCGGAATTCCGCCTTCGCTAGGGCTACGGCGCGACGAGGCGGAATGGGAACCGAAGTTAAGGAGCCCGGCAGAGCTGAAACCAAATGGACTCACCGCGGATGCCACGAATTAGGATCGGATAGGGCGAGGGCGGGGCTTGCTGCCCAAAAAAATCAAGGTTCGGGACGCTTCGGTTCTGCCCCATGACGATTCTGTATTGCAACGTGATTCGAGGGGCGTAGGCTCGATGTATGCATGCGTCGCGGCATGTGGGACCGATGGACTTTTGGCTTCGGTGGGCACCGCGTCTTTTTCTGATTTTCGGCGCGGTAGCGGGATGGGCGCAATCTGTCCCTTCTTCTACAGCTCCCCCACTCACCTATAGCAACCTGGCCACGGCTGCTTTGCTCAAGCGCACGGAGGAAATTTCCCGCTCGCTCTCCGAAGCCGGGTGTCTGCCGAGCGAATCTTTCACCAATACAACGGTGCAGCTCGAAGGGCAGTCAGTGCATCCATCGGGCCGAGTGCAGGCAAGTTGTTGCGATTATGAGTTCCGGAATGGCTTTCTCAATCGCCTGCGCCGAAGGGACCTGTTCGAGGACAAGGGGCCCGACAGTCTCATCATAAAGCATTTAACAAACGAGGTACTGACGCTGACGACGCAAGAGGCAACGAATCGCGCTTGGCAGGTGCTGGAGCGCTTGTCGTATGACCCACAAGGAGTGAGAGAGGTTTACCGGTTGAAGGTTACCGATGAAAAAATGATCGGATCTCCCGTGCGTAATGGCGGTCCGGATTTCCCTGCGGACCTTCATTTCGCCGGCGAGCTCATTTCCAGGAAGAAGATTCAGATTCGGGTGGACATGGCGCCGGCGGACACCGGGCCTTTCGGTGGGCGGACGACCCCGACAATCGGCCTTCAGTTTTTAGCCACGAGCGGCGAGCTGCTCGAAGCGTCGCTACCTGATTCCGCCAGTTTCTCGGCATTGCACTTGCGCGGACCTGAGGAGATCACCATCACGCAGGCGGCCGATCTTGCCCCGCCGCTCTTTTTCATTGTTACAAACCGGCTAGCCGGGGCCGAGGCAACCAAGCCAAAACCGGATGTGGAAGAAGCAATCGGTAGCGCCTGGCAGGCGCTACAGCTTGCGTTGGGAACAAACAGCCCAAAGCTCATTCTGGTGGCCGACAATCTCAATGATCCGCAAGGCGTAAGCGCGGCGGTGCAACGCCGGGCCCGCGGCATTCCGTGGGCCGGCGTATCCCACTTTTTCCGTTTCAACCTTCCCTTCGCCACGGCCCAGCTCGAAAACATGGCCCGGGACCACCGGGGCATCTGCCTGCTGGCAATAGCGGGGCCGGTCGATATTCGGGCAGACTTGCTGCGGGATTTGGACGACGTGGCCACACCGTCATTTAGTGGTGGGGACAACCAGGCTTGGCAGGAAGCCTGGAAGCAATTGCGCCAGCGGCAGCTTAATCTGCTCAATCCTCGCTTGTCCGAATTGCTGGAGCGCCTCGGGCGACCGGAGGCATTTCCGGATCATGCGTTATTTCTGCTCATGGCCAAAAATCATTTTCCCGCGACCCTGGTCGTGGAAGAGCTGGAGTCGCGTCTGCGGGGGAAGATGCAAGTATATCCATTCCTGGGCGTCAATGAGTACCCGCCACGGGGGGGCGGAGTGACTTATTTCAACGGAACGGTTTACTCGAATGCAATGGCGGCGGTGCGGTTAAGTGGGTTCCTGCCGCTCCAGTTCGACGTAACGCGCCAGATGGCTCTGCGCATGGCCAGCCTCACTAACATGCCAAACTATAATCCGGAACGTTTGCGCATGCTCCAATCCACCCCGCCGCCTCGGATTATCAGCGGCGAAATCTCCGCGCCGGTCCGAAACCTGGCCGGGTCATTCGGGCCGCAGCCGCTCGAGGAGTTGGTTGAGTTCTTTGGCCTGGAGAACATTCGGATGCTGCGAGCCGGCGAGCGCCTGGAGGTCTCTGAACTGAGACGATTGCGCCAATCCGAAGAAGCCCCGAAAAAGCCCAGCCCACTCGAGGGGTTCGCTGTAATCGCGGAGGGGAAAGCGCTAGGGCCGGAAGCGGTCGGCAGCTTGAATTCGGCGTTGCTGTCGGAAAGCAACCACGTGGGAGGAGGCATGAGTAGCGGCGAGTGGCCCTCCTCGGTCATCGTCTTTCGCGTGTCGCGCGGAAAAGAGTGGGCCAACGTTTTCTTTTGGTTCGGAACCAGCGAGGTTGGAGTGAAGTTTTACGGCGATTCAGGAAAGCTGATTCGCGAAACCTCGCCCTTGTTTGTCTGGAGCAGGCAGGCATTGCTGGAGCTCGCCCGCAAAGCTCTGCCCGAGAGTTCCTCGTTGGCGCAGGCTGACAAACCGCGAGCGCCCGCCGAACCGAGCGGAATTGCGCCCGGAAGGCCCGGACCCATTTCTCTCGAAACAAAAGAGATCCCACTCGCACCCAACCCGCCTGAGTGGCTGCGCTGGGAAGGTTGGTTTGGCTTAAGCAAAGACATGCGACACGTGGCCTACCATGCCAGGCAGCGGGACAAGTGGCGCGTTTTCCGCGATGGAACACCAGGCAGGACATGGGATGCCGTTCGTTGGCACAGGTTTAGTCCGGATGGCGCGCACCTCGCCTACGAGGCCAGAGAAAACGGCCAGTATTTCGTAGTCCTGGACGAGAAGGAAGGCGAGCATTTCAGCGGGATCGATTACCCGTTCCAATTCAGCCCCGATTCCGCGCGGCTGGGCTATGTGGCGACGATTGAAAAGGGCAAACAATGCGTGGTGATCGATGGCAAACGCGGGCCGGTTTTTGATACCGTGTTCCCCACGAGCTTTACCTTTAGCGACAACTCGCTCCATTTCGCCTACGCCGGACGTCGCGGCGATCGATGTTCGGCGGTTAAAGATGGCGAAGAGGTTCTGCAAGCCGACGAGATGGTCATGGATAGCGGACCGGGCAAGACCTTGTGGCCAATCTTAAGCCCGGATGGCTCGCGGATGGCGTGCGCGGTCCGCCGTGGCGGTCAATGGTGGATGGTCCTGGATCGAGTGGAGAGCTCGCCCTGGGATTCAATTTTGGATCTGAGTCTGGAAGGTCCTTCGGCAGGCTTTAGCCCGGACGGGAAACATTTTAGCTATGCCGCCGAACGGAAGGACAAAAGGTTCGTAGTAATTGACGAAAAGGAAAACCCTGGTGCCTGGTTTTATGGGGCGACCTTCAGTCCCGACGGGAACCACGCGGCGTTCGTCCGGGCCTCTGAATCCGGGGCGAGCAATAATTGGTGGGCGGTGGTTCTGGATGGAGTAATGGGTAAGAAATTTTTTGGCGAAATCGTGAGACCTGTTTTCAGCCCGGATGGCAAGAGATTAGCCTACGGCGTCAGCGAGGGCCGCGATGGAAACTTCGTGGCCCTCCATGGCGCGAAACAGTCGGAATACTACAAGGATGTCCAATCGATCTCCTTCAGCTCCGACAGCAAGCACATGGCTTTTATAGCAAACAAGGAGGACCGGACAGTACTTGTGGTGGATGGAAAGGAAAACTTCATGAGCGACTCTCCGTCCGGGGACATTCGGAGCGATTACTTCACATTCAGTCCCGACAGTAAGCGTCTGGCTTACATAGCTCATCACGGAGGAGGAGCATACGTCGTTATCGATGGCTCGGAATATGGCCCGTACTACGAACTCAGCCCCATGAGTGAGCAAGCCTACATTTACTTTAGTTCGGATAGCCGACATTTCGCCTTCATGGCCAACCACGATGATAAACGCTATACTCCCCGCCATCACCTCTTGGTAGTGGATGGCGTAGAACACCCGGTCCCCGGGGAATGGCTGACTGAGAGTCTGCTTCGCTGGGACTCCCCAACGGCCTTGCATTGTTTGGTGATGGGAGAGGACAAGCTATACCGGCTCGAGGCGCGAATTGCGGAAAAGTAAGCCGGGCAAGCTGGTTCATTTCGATCCCTCCCATTTCCTTTGTTACATCCCTTTAAGTGCCGAATGTGTTCATCCTGGCCTGAAGCCCAGTTTGGATCCAGTTCGCGAACGATCGAATGGGGGCCGCCGATGGCGGGCGTTGGCTGGTTTATGCTCCTTAGGAGGGCGGGATTGACTTCGATGGCGAGACTGCGTTCCACTGTCCCGGCAGTGACGTTCCCCAGCGGCGTCCCGGAGCAGCGCCAATCCCGAAACCATTCCGGCGGCGCACTGCCGAGACGCCGCTACGCCGAGGTTCATGCTGCTTTGTGGAGCGTGTGAGCCGATGCAACGCGCCTTTGGCGCTTGGGTTGGATTCTACTGATATCGTTCCTAGGCCTGCGGCCTAGGCTGTTATGAGGCACGCCGTTGGCGTGCACAGCAATTCCCTCGTCCAGTGGGTACGGCCCAGGTCAGCGCTTTCCGGTCCTCGTGCTCTTGCATTCTTTGGGGGCCGTGCTGGATTTTGCGCCTCTTGAGCCTTCTCGCGGCTAAACTCCTCAATTCGCGGTGAGAGCCCGGTGCCGTTAGAGCATCTTTAAAAGATCGGCTTGGGCGTGGGCACCTGGGTTTGGGGGCCCGCCTTCAGGCGGTTTGGCGCCGGGCCGCCTAAAGGCGGGACTCCAAACGGATTTTTAAAACACGCTGTTAGAGATTGCGCCGGCCGGTGGGCCTTATAATACTGGACTAAAGCACCACACGGCTGCTGGTTTTTCATGACCGAATGGAATATTCAATCCCGGGCGCACGCCTGCGAAGCGTGCGGTCGCGGCTTTCACGATCAGGAGAATTATCACACGCTTTTATTCGACGAAAAGGCGGCCTTTCGCCGGCTCGATATTTGCGACGCTTGCTGGCAAAAGCAATTCAGCGACGGAGCGCGCGAGCGGAAGGGCTTTATTTCGTATTGGCACGGCACCTATGAAGCCCCGCAGGTGACGCCTGAGGCAATTCAGAAGGAAACGGCCGAATCGCTGCTCCGCAAGATCATCGAGCTCAACGACCCCCATTATATGCCGGCGGCGTACATCCTGGCAGTGATGCTCGAACGCAAGCGTTTGCTGAAAGTGAAGGAAGAACTGGTTCGCGAAGGCCAGCGGGTTTTTGTTTATGAACAGCCAAAGAGCGGCGACCTCTTTACGATCGTGGATCCCAACTTGCAGCTCAACCAATTGGAGACGGTGCAGCGGGATGTGGCGGCCTTGCTCGAACATGGATTAAACCCGCCCAATGCCGAGGCCGCGGCAACGCCGGCGCAGCCGGTTGGCATCGCGCACGGCGACGGAATTGGTCCCGCAGAGGGCGCACTCGAGCCGTGAACCGCTTCATCGCGCCGTGAGCGAATACGACGAGCTTCAGCAGCAACTGGGATATACGTTCAAGGACCTCGGTCATTTGCGCCTTGCTTTGACCCACCCGTCGGTGGCACACGAGCAAAGCGGCCCGGTCCAAACCAACCAACGTCTGGAATTCCTGGGCGACGCGGTTTTGCAATTGGTTCTGACCGTTGAGTTGTACGAGAAGTTTCCCACCTTTGGCGAAGGACCGCTCACCAAAGCACGGGCGCAACTGGTGAACCGCCGCAGCCTGGCCGAGCAGGCGAAGGACTTGCGGTTGGGGCGGTCCTTGATCGTGAGCCGGGGAGAGGAAATCTCCGGTGGCCGCGAGCGGCTCTCCGCGCTGGCGGATACCTTCGAGGCCCTGCTGGGGGCGATCTTTCTCGATGGCGGATTCGACGCCGCGCGCGAGTTTATTTTGCGCCGGTTCGCCGATTCATTCGGCGCGTTGTCCGAGATCCCAACCCTGGAAAATCCGAAGGGCGAGTTGCAGGAATTCCTTCAGTCAAAGTCGTCCGAGGCTCCGCGTTATCACGTGGTATCGGCCACCGGCCCGGACCATGACCGGGTTTTCGAGTGCACGGTCCACCATGCCGGGGTTGAATTGGCGCGCGGCCAGGGCAAGAGCAAGAAGGCGGCCGAGAGCGAAGCGGCGACGGCGGCGCTAAATAAGCTGCGTGAGCGTCAGAGCGCGGCGCCTGGTTGAAAATCCGAAGGCTGAAGGCCGAAATCCGAAGACCGAAAGGGGGGCGCCCGCCCTTGGATTCGGGGTTCCGCCTTCGGATTTCGAGTTCGGATTTGGAGGGAGGGGAATTATTCTTGAACAAGCCCTTAGCTTAGAGACAACACCCCATTCCCTCGGCAGGTCACCCGCTCATAGGCTTACGCAACGTGGCACAACGATTGGCCGCGAATTAACAAAAACCTATGGCTGTCAAAAGACATCTCCGTGGCGCCTCTTCCAAGCAGCAACGCCAGTACGAGCACATCAAGAAATCGGCCCAGCGTTCCGGTCGGTACGGCAAGCGGGCTAAAGAAGTTGCCGCGCGAACGGTCATGAAGCAGCGCAAGCGGAGCAAATCCAAGAAGAAGAAGTAGGCGCGGGAAATCCCCTGGAACTCCCCTCACCCTGCCCTCTCCCCAAGGAGAGGGAACCGGAAGGAGGCTCCTACCCTCTCCCCGACGGCCCGACGGAGAAGGAACCGAGGGAGAGAATAGGCAGACGCGCTAAAGCCCAAAGGGGTTTTGGAGTAGCCGGTCCTGCTTTTGCTGCGCTGCCAGCCGGCGCTGGAGCAATGCCAGCACCGCGGCCTCCTCCGGACGAAGGCGTGCCATGGCCCCGCTGAGTCTTCTGGCGCGCCGGCCTAACGCCCTCGCGAGCGTGCCATCCAGATATCCTTCGAGAATCTGGGGATGCACGTAGCACTTCTTGCAGATCGTCGGAGTGTTGCCCAACCGCGAAGCCACCGACTCGATTGCCTGCACGATGTTCTTCTTGGCTTGCGCTTTGGAGTCGAACTTTTCGAACTCCTGCAAAGCCGCCGCCGCCAGCATGGTTCCAGCCCAGGTCCGGAAGTCCTTGGCCGTAAAGTCGTGGTGGCTAATCTCACGCAAGTAATCATTCACATCGGTTGACTTGACGTCCTGGAGTTCCCCGGAATCATCGACGTACTGGAACAATTCCTGGCCGGGCAGTTCCTGACATTTGCGGACGATTCGAGCCAGGCGCCGATCCCGCACGTCGATCCGGTGCTTTTTGCCGGCTTTGCCGCGAAAGTGGAAACAGATTTCCGAGCCATTGACGTCCACATGCCGGTTTTTCAAGGTGGTTAGCCCGAAGGAATCGTTCTCGCGCTCGTACTCTTCATTGCCGACGCGAATCAAGGTTGTTTCGAGCAGGCGGAGCACAGTGGCGAGAACCTTGCGCCGGCTCAGGCCTGGAGCGGCAAGATCTTTGGCGACGCGCCGGCGTATCTTCGGCAAGGCTTTGCCAAAGGCAAGCATATGCGCGTATTTGTTTTCCTCGCGCACCTCGCGCCAGCGGCGGTGATAGCGATACTGTTTTCGCTTGCGCGCGTCATAACCGGTGGCCTGCAAGTGCCCAAAAGGATCCGGGCAAATCCAAACCCGGGTCCATGCCGGCGGAATTGCCAGCGAGCGGATGCGCTGCAGGACCTCGCGGTCCTGAACGATCTGACCGATAGGATAGCGGTAGCGGAACGCCTGCCCAGCCGGTTCCCGCCGGATGCCGGGCATTTGGTCGCTCACATAGCGCAGACCGACGGTCCGGGCTGATGCGGCGGGATCGGCCAATGGGTCCAGACACTCGGCCGGTGTCGTCGGGGGACTCTCAATGTTTTTGGTCGGGCGCGCTGGTTTGCGTGCGGCCGGTCGGCTGGAGTGTTCCCGTTTCGAATGTCGCAGGCTGGCCATAGTACTGATAGACCTTCTGCGCCCAGGCGGTGTCGGATAATTCCGGCCAGTTATCTTTGGCGAAGTGCGGCGCGTTGGCGAGTTTTTCCCTGGTGACATCCGCCAGGAGAGTCTTTTGGTCCGGGGCAAGCTTCACCGCGCTGGGCGGAAGCGCATAATAATTGTTCCCGAGATTCAGCTCGGACCCCGGAGCGAGCACGACGAAGAGCTCGCGGCCTCTCGGCACGTTCAAGACAAGCGTTTGGACTTTGCCAATGGACTGACGCTCCTTGTCAAGTACTGCCACGCCGATCAGCTCAGAGGCTTTTCGCACCGCCTTAAACCAGGCCGTAGTCGAGCCCGCGGCGGGTTGCCAGCTTGGCGTTTGGCCAAAATAACCATCGACGTTGTTGAGAAGGTTGGTGGAGAGATTCTGATCCAGATCGCGCGTGATTTGTGGCGCCTGCGTCACTTTGTGTTTGTCGACCTTGAGCCGAACGTCGCCCTTTTTGGCTTGTGTGAATGCGCCGGGAGGGACAGCCACACGCGTCTCGCCAACGCCCAAAACACCTCCGATGCCGATTACCGCGTACAGGATACGGCCTGAGTCCTGGTCCAGGACGAAATCGTCGATCTTGCCGGTGCGCTGCTGATCGGAACTGAGCACCGGCTCACCGATCAATTTGTCGGCCCGCTCGACACTGTCGGGTGCCGCCTGGTCCGGCTGAGCCGGCGCGCTGGCCTGCGCGGTCGTCGTGCCGGCGAACTCGGGGGGAGAGCTTCCACCCTGTTGGAAGTCGGCCTGTTGACGGTTGTGCATGCAACCCGCAGCCAGGACGAAAGACAAGGCGGCCAAGGTCGTGTTCCTGACGTTCATAAATTCTCCTTTTGCCGGTGGGCGCTGTTTTCCTTATCCCGTGTGGCACCCAGTTCAGCGTAGGTTACCGTGACCGGCGTTCAAATGGGGTTTAGCACCCGAGATCCTCGAAAGCGACTGAAGAGCGCAGACCCGCCGCGGCGGGTGTCTCCCGCGTATCGCGGTAGAACATGTCCCTATTTTGCGCCGCTAACGCCAGCCGATAGGTTGCCTTCGGCCCGCGCGTTTGCTGAGGCTGGTGTCACGCCAGGCATTCCACACTGACGCAGCCGGTCGCAATTTTATGGCCAAAGGGAACAAGTCCGGATTTTCCTCGAGGGAGGGCGGAACACGTCGACAATTCGTTCGCATGATGGGCGTCATCGGGCTGGGGGCTGCTGCGGCGGCGCGTGCAGCCGCGCAAGGCGCAGACCTATCTGGGAATGCTCAAGGGACCGCGACTGGCCCCGGGGAGATCCCGCGCCGCCGCCTCGGGCGCGCGAATGTGGAAGTTTCGGCTTTGGGAGTAGGGGGCCACCACCTGGGTGATTTCGAGAATCCGGATGAAGCGCTGCGGCTCATTCAGGAGGCCCTGGACGCCGGGATCACCTTCTTCGACAACTGCTGGGAGTACTACAACGGGGAAACGGAAAATATCCTGGGGCGTGGTTTGAAGGGCCGGCGCGAGCAGGCGTTTGTCATGACGAAAGTCTGCACGCATGGGCGGAGCGGGGAGCTGGCCTTGAGAATGCTCGAACAATCTTTGCGCCGACTCCAGACGGACCATCTCGACCTTTGGCAAATCCACGCCATCAGCTACGACAACGATCCGGATTTGGCCTATGCCAAGGGGGGCGTGATCGAAGCGCTCGCTCAGGCCAAACAACAGGGCAAAACCCGTTTTGTCGGGTTTAGCGGCCACAAAGATCCGGCCTTTCACCTGCGCATGTTGGAGCTGGGATACCCCTTCGATACGGTGCAGATGCCGCTCAATCCGTTCGACGCAAATTACCACAGCTTCGAGCAGCAGGTGCTGCCCGAAGCCACCCGGCGCGGCATTGCGGTTCTGGGCATGAAAAGCATGGGCGGCACAGCTGACGCGGTCAAAAAGGGGGCAGTTACGGCTGCTGAGTTGCTTCGTTACGCCATGAGCTTGCCTGTCGCGGTCACTATTTCAGGGATGGACTCGTTGGGAATCTTTCATCAAAACCTGGAAATCGCTCGTGGGTTCAAGCCGATGTCCGCTTCAGAAATGGACGCGCTGCGAGCCAAGTGCGCGGCGGTGGCTGCGGACGGCCGGTTCGAGGTCTATAAAGGCTCGTTACGCTTCGACAACCCGATGACTCGCCTGCCGCACGGTTTTCCCATCGACCAGGCACAGAAAGAGGTAAAGCGCATGCTGAAAAAAGGCAGCGGAACGTGGGAGCCGGTTTAAGCACTAAAGACCCTTCCGCCCGCACACTTCTATAAACAATGAACACACAATTTCGCGAAGAAAATTCGCCCGCTTCAACCGGACGGGTTTCCGATCCGGCCAGAAGGGAATTCCTGCGCAACGGCGTGGTGGCAACCGCCGGCGCGCTGGTTTTGCCGGCCCTGACAGCCGGTTCCGGTGGCGGCTCGGCAAACGCCCAAGGTCTCAACCCCACGCCGGGAGCTGTCCCGCGCAAGGGTTTTGGCCGCACGGGGCTCCAGGTTTCCATTTTTGGTGTGGGTGGTTATCACCTCGGCACGCTTCCGTCTCAGGATGAAGTCGACCGGTTGGTCCACGAAGCTATTGATAGTGGGGTCAATTTTTTCGACAATGCATGGGAGTATCACGAGGGGAGAAGCGAGGAATTGCTCGGGCACGCGTTGCAAGGACGGCGTGACAAAGTGTTTTTGATGACCAAGGTTTGCACGCACGGACGGGACAAGAAAGTCGGCCTGCAGCAACTCGATGAGTCTCTGAAACGGTTGCGGACCGATCACCTGGATCTGTGGCAAATCCATGAAGTGATTTACGAAAACGATCCCGACCTGCATTTCGCGAAAGGTGGAGTAGTCGAGGCGCTCTCGCAGGCCAAAAAAGAGGGAAAGGTGCGTTTTGTGGGTTTCACGGGGCATAAAAGCCCGGCGATTCATTTGAAAATGCTCGCCCACGAGTACCCGTTCGATTCGGTGCAAATGCCGCTGAATTGTTTCGATGGGACCTACCGCAGCTTTGAGCAACACGTTTTGCCCGTCGTCGAGCGGCGCGGGATCGCCGCTTTAGGGATGAAAAGTCTCGGTGGGGACGGCCAGCCTTTATTGCACGGAGCCGTAACGGTGGAGGAGGCGTTGCGCTATGCGATGAGCCTGCCCGTCGCCACCACGATCTGTGGGATTGATTCCTTGGCAGTGCTGCGGCAGAACCTGGAACTGGCGCGCAGCTTTAAACCGATGACCTCGGACGAGATGCAGGCGTTACGAGATCGCTGCGCGGCATTGGCTGCGGACGGGCACCTCGAACTTTACAAGTCCACCAAAAAGTACGACGCCGATGTTGGCCGTGAGCAACATGGCTATCCCTCGCAGGAATTGTTGCCGGTGTGAATAAACGGCCCCGCCTGGATAAAAAGCATGAACGCGATCATTTTCTGCACTGCCCCCGGTGAGGTCAGAGCCCTGCGCATTTTGAATGAACTGCGGAGCTGTGGCTTTCCGGAAGCTCAACTCTCGGTCCTGTCGCCGGAGCACGCATTGGCGGGCGGTTTCGGGCCAACCGACACACCTGACGCACAGCCGGCGCGCAGCCCTGATTGGGGCCCGGCCGAAATGCCGGTTATCTTGAGCGGGCTCGTGCATCGAACCTGTATGACCCGGCCCAAACTGGGCAGGTTAATGGGGGCCGGCCCCTTGATGCTGGGATTGAACGCACCTTCCGCCAAAAGCGAGGGTGATGGATTCGCGGGCGAACTGGCGAATGCCGGCTTGCCTGGCGCACTGGCCGCTCATTACGAGCAGCAGCTCGCGGCAGGTAAGATACTCATTTCCGCTCAGGCGGCCAATCCGGAGGAATGCTTGCGCGTCCAGGCCGCGTTGGGAGCGGCCCGGGCGGAAGACATTATCGTGCGCGCGGAAACCAGCTCGCACGAGACGGATCGCCGGTTGGAGCAATACGGGCGCGCGGCCTAAGTAAAGCCGGTTGGGCCTTTTCGAACAGCTGATGTTATTTTTTACGGGAGGAAACGGAGAAAACAGAGTTTTTTGCCTCTGTTCGCTCTGGTATTTCTCCTGTTCAAATAACTCCAGTTGTTTGGAGACACTACCCCATGGGTCAGCCACTCAGATAACGCCCAGCAACCAGAGGATCAGCAGAATCAAAAGGATCGTGCCGAGACCGCCGCTGGGAGCATAGCCCCAACCCCGGCTGTACGGCCACGCCGGCGCCGATCCGACCGCCAGCACCAGTAGAACTATCAATAGGATGAGTAACATAATAGGTATTTGTTTGGCTCAAACCTCGAAGCGGACGGCCCGCACTCCTATGGGGTCTGCACCCAAATACCTTCGATTAGTTCTCTCCTGCTACAGCTTTGTTGAAGACGGCGCAGGGCGATACCACTGCCGCGTTCGTCAGTTCGGTTCAGACACCACGTTCAGCACCCGCCGGGTCGGCAGCATGAGTCGAATCATGGTTTGGTCGGCCCGAAGTGTTGCCCATTCAGGGCAGCATGATGTTTATCACTCCCTGACCCAGGCCATCGGCCTGGAGGCCTCAGGCCTGGGCTATGCTCGGTCGGCCCGTTGGGCCGAGCTGCGGGCGGAGGCTGGTATAAAGCCGACTTTGGCGCCCATCGGTTAGCTGCCCGCCGATAGTTCTGGGTGCACTGATTTTGGGGGGATTGTGTCCCACGATTTTGAATTTTCATATCTTTCGCGAAGTTTTTGTGGCAAGGGAAAGTATGCATCTGGCGCAACTGAAGGTTCGTGATTTTCGCAATTACGCGCGCCTGGATGCGGAGTTCGCACCGGGATTTCATTTGCTATTGGGAGATAATGCCCAAGGTAAAACCAATATCCTGGAGGCCATTTATCTGATCGCCACTTTGCGATCTTTCCGCGGGGTGGGCGGGGCGCAATTGGTCCGGCACGGGCAAAAAGGCTACTTCATTGGGAGCCAAATTGTGGGCCAGGGTGAGCACGAGACGAAAATGTATTGGTCGGCGCGCGAACGAAGCTTAACCCTGGATGGGCGGCCGGTCCGAAAGCTGACTGATTATCTTGGCGTTTTGCGGACGGTGGTATTTTGCTCGGAAGACACGCTGCTGGTCAAGGGCCCGAGCCGGGCGCGGCGCCGGTTCCTGGATTTGCTGCTGTCCCAAACGCATCCGATCTACCTGCCCTTGCTGCAACGCTACACGCACACGCTGCGCTCGCGCAATGCGCTGCTCAAGCGGGCGGTTCCCGACCCCATCGCGCTGGAAAGCTTTTCAAAAGAACTCGTTATCACGGGGGAAGGCATTATGCGGTTTCGCCAGGAACTGGTGCCGGGATTTGGCCCGCTGGCGCAGCAGGCATACCGGCGTATTTCCAACGACGCCGAAGAATTGCGCCTCGAGTACGCGCCCAGCGTGAAACAGGACTTTTCCGTGAATTTGGCTCAAAGCCAGGCGCGGGAGCGAGTGTACCGCTCGACATTAGTGGGTCCCCACCGGGATGAGCTGGGATTGAGCCTTAATGATCGGCCGGCCGCGCACTTCGGCAGCGAAGGGCAGAAGCGCACGCTGGCCATCGCCTTGAAGATGGCGCAGGCGGAGTACCTCACGGCGTTGCATGGAGCTCCGCCGGTGTTGCTCATCGATGATGTGATGGGCGAATTGGATCTTAAACGGAGAAGCGGGCTGGTGCCGTTGCTCGAACGAGCGCACCAGGCGCGCGGCCAGGTGTTCATGACGGCTACGGAAGAAAACTGGCCTCAGGAACTGGGCCGCGAGGTGCAGCGGTGGGCGGTAAAAGCAGGCACGATCGGCAAATGCTAAATCGGCTCGCGCTCACGCATAGCGGTTGCTCCAGTGGCGATTGGCGTGCACCAGGGTCGTTAAGAGTACCGCCACGATCCCGGTCAGGAAGATGCCATCGAATTTTCCAGCGCCACCAATTGAGGCGATCGGCGCGCCCAGCCCCCGGACTTTTCCCAGGTTCATCAAATCCGCGCCAATGAGGGTTCCCAGACTGCCGGCAACGTAAGCCAGAGGGGCGGGGTTCCAACTGGAGAGCGATAAGGCCACTAAAGCTGTGATCAACGGTGGGATCAGAATCGGCACCGCGATCCCCACGCCCGGCACCGGCTTAGCCATCAGGTGCACGAGCAGACTGACGATGCCGACCGCGACCAGGCTTTTGCCCCACAGATCATGTTTAATGATCAAGTAAATCGAGAGCAAAAACGGAATGACGGCTCCTCCCACATTTACGGCCAGAACCGTTCCGGGCGAATCGACCATCACCGGCACGACGTATTGGACGCCGAAGAATTCTACGACTTCGCCGGCGCGTTCATGACCACCCGGCAGATGCGCAATCGGGATGTTCACGTAGCTGCCCAACAGGGACAGAAGCAACAAACTGAGCAGGTAACGCCGGTTGATCCCCATGCTTTCGAAGACGTACTGGAGGATCCCGATTTGGACGAGGGCCACCATCAAGGCCAGCAACCCCCAAAACGCCACAAAGAAAATCAGAGTGATTGGCCCGTAAAACATAACCCGGGCAACATTCACCAACCGGCGGGAGTTCACAAGTCCGCAAGGGGCTTCAAGACCCGGGGAGACTCAACCACGGATGGACACGCATAGACACGGATGAGAACAGCATCGAAGACGAGTTTGGGGGGATGAGGTTGAGCCTGGTTGACGCAAGCTCGGATGACCCCCAACTCACGCAAGGCTTTCGTTCGGCTTTTGCCTCATTATCTTCAACCCGCTATGCGCGTTGAAATTTGTGTCGATTCAGCCGAGGGCGCTTTTGCCGCCGAGCGCGGCGGGGCGGACCGGGTGGAACTTTGCGATAACTTGATGGAAGGAGGAACAACCCCGAGCGCCGGCTGTATCAAGGTGGCGCGTCGGGGACTGAAAATTGGCCTGCAAGTGATTATCCGTCCCCGGGGCGGTGATTTTCTTTATACAGATAGCGAACTGGAGGTCATGCGTGAGGATATTCGCATGGCCAAGGACCTGGGGGCAGACGGTGTGGTCCTGGGCTGCCTGACGGCGGAGGGCGACATCGATTGTGTCCGCGTAGAAGAACTGATTGGGCTGGCGCGGCCGCTGAACGTGACGTTTCACCGCGCGTTCGATATGTGCCGCAATCCGCAAGCGGCGCTTGAGGAACTCGTCAAGCTGGGGGTGGAGCGGGTGTTGACCTCCGGACAGGAGGCTTCGTGTCTTGAAGGGCTGGACCTGATCGCTTCCCTCGAGAAACAAGCTGCCGGACGGATCATTGTGATGCCCGGCGGGGGAATTACTCCGAGGAATGTTTCCCGCATTATCGCGGGGACGGGAGTGAAGGAAGTGCATCTGAGCGCCCGCGCGGCTGCGGAAAGCGGCATGGAATATCGCAACTCGCGCGTTTTTATGGGCGGAACATTGCGGCCGGCCGAGTTCAGCTGGAAGGCTACCGACGAGGGGATTGTGCGCGGGGTGGTGAATGCAGTATCAGGGCCTCGGGCCTTTTGATGGCTCGCAGCAAGGATTAATAGGACGCTTGCGAGGGTGCGCGAAATTCGTGGCGGAGGGCTTGACCCGAGAGTACGCTGGCGAGGTTATGAATCGGAGTCGGATCGAGGCTGCGGTTGAACGCAATCTACCGTTCACGCTGCGGATGGCTGATGGCAAGGAGTACCACGTGCCTCACCGTGATTATATTTCATTTCCTCCCAGAGGCGCTTTTGTGGTCGTTTACGATGAACAGGAACACGTGTTTGTGTTGCCCTTGCTGACCATGACAGGACTGACCTATCAGTCAGAATCGTCAAAGGCTAAGGGATCTTCGCAAAGCTAAAGGGACCTTTGCTATCGCGCATGATGCGGCCTAGAGTGGCCCGATTCTGCGCAGGCGTAGGAATGGCTCATTGGCCTCGCGAGACTGCGCCAGGTCGACGTCGAATTCGGCTACCCAGTCATTGTTCTCTTCAGGGTCGACGAGCATTTGTTGCACCCGCCAGCTTCGCTTGTCTTCGCTCGGTAAAACATAAGTGTGGCGGGAGTTGCGCGCATTCGGATCCAGGCAAATCCGCTCATGATCCTCGTAATAGGAATCCAGCGCTTTGCCCACACGAGCTGCGGCCCAGGCCTGTCCGTCCGGGTCTTCCGGGGTGGAGAGATGCGTTAAGGCCTGTTCGAAATCCTCATTTACCAGCCCTCGCAGGAAATTAAACACCCGGTTGCGGATCGAGGCAGTGAAGCCTTTGGTGTCGCGGGTGATGTCCTGGTCGGCTTCCTCCGCTCCGGGAGGGCGAACTTCTTTGGCTTCCGCGCGGGGCAGGTAATTCGGGTCGCGCATCTTTTCCCATTCGTCCAACAGGCTTGAATCGACCTGCTTGATCAGGGTGCCCAGGTACAGCTCCATTTCACGCACCGTATCGTTCTTGGCGTTATCGGGGACTGTTTGCGCCAAAACTTTATAGACACTGTTCAAATGCCGCAGCAGAAGGCCCTCGGAGCGCTGGAGTTCGTAATCCCGAACATAATCGGAGAACGACCTGAAATTCTCGAACATCTCCCGGGCAATGGATTTGGGTCGAATATTCTCCTGGCCCACCCACGGATGCTTATCGGCAAAGGCGTTGAAGGTTGAATACACGAATTCGCGGTTCGGCTTGGGATATTCCAACTTCTCCAGTTCTTCCATTCGTTCGTCGTACTCGATACCGTCCATTTTCATTTCCGCCATCTTCTGGTCTTTTACCCGGTCGAGCTGTTTGCGCAGGATGATGGCGGGGTCTTCGAGGATGGATTCGACCAGAGTCAGCAGTACCAGCGGGTAGTCCGGCGCCTGAGGATCGAGCAGCGGGAGGGTGTCCAGCAGGTAAAGCGAAAGCGTTTGGTCCATCGAGAAATCGTCCTGTAGATCGACATTCACTCTCAGGTAGGCACCGTCTTCTGTCCGCGGGATGAACTCGATTATTTTGCGGTCCACCAGGGAGCGGAACAATTGCCAGCCGCGTTGGGTATGGTCTTTCTTGGCTTTAGGCGTCTCGTGAGAGTCGTGGATCAACCGCTGCATGGCACGGCAGCCGTCCCCTTTCCGGCTCAAGACATTTAGCAGCATTCCGTGAGTTACCTGGAATCGGGAGGTCAGCCGTTCCGGTTGCGCGTGCATGAGGCGGACGAAGGTTTGTTTGTCCCAATTCACGAAATTCTTTTCGGGCGGTTTGCGCTTGACTGATTTTTTGCCGTCTTTGGCCTTCTCTTCGAGCTTGAGGTTCTCGATGACGTGTTCGGGGGCCTGCGCGACTACCCATCCGCGATCGTCAAACCCTTTGCGGCCAGCTCGGCCAGCGATCTGATGGAAGTCGCGCGCGGTGAGGATCGCGGTTTTCTGGCCGTCAAACTTGCAGAGCTTGGTGAATAAGACGGTGCGGATGGGCATGTTGATGCCGGCACCGAGCGTGTCGGTGCCGCAGATGACCTTGAGCAGCCCCTTTTGCGTCAGTTGCTCAACCAAAACACGGTACTTCGGCAGCAAGCCGGCGTGATGCAGCCCGATGCCGTGTTTAAGCCATTTACGGATGTCTGGTCCATACGGACTGGTGAACTTAAAACCTTCCAGTGCTGAGCCGATGGCGTTTTTCTCCTCGCGCGTGCAAACGTTGATGCTGGTGAAATCCTGCGCGCTTTGCGCCGCTTCCAACTGGGTGAAATGCACGACATAAACCGGGCTCTTCCGTTCGCTAGCCAGGCGTTCGAGTGTCTGCGCTACGGAGATCTCCGAGTAGGCATATTCCAAAGGCACTGGCCGATCTGTGGATTGGATCGTCACGCTGGGCCGGCCATTGCGTTTCGTGAGTTCCTCCTCAAAAAAGGCGGTGTCTCCCAAGGTCGCGGACATCAGCAGGAACCTGGCTTGCGGTAGCGATAAGAGAGGGACCTGCCACGCCACGCCACGCTCGCGGTCGGCGTAATAATGGAATTCGTCCATGATGACTTCCTGAAAGTCAGCTTTGGGCCCTTCTCGGAGGGCGATGTTGGCGAGAATTTCCGCGGTGCAACAGAGGACCGGCGCATCACGATTGACCGTAGCGTCTCCGGTGCTCAGGCCGACATTGTCCGGGCCAAATTCACGGCACAGCGCCATCCATTTTTCATTGACCAGGGCCTTAATGGGGCAGGTGTAAACCGAGCGTTTGCCCTGGGCCAGGGCCTTGAACTGAACGGCGGCGGCCACGAGTGATTTGCCGGAGCCGGTGGGGGTGTTGAGGATGACGTTTTTTTCCTCGTACAACTCGAGAATGGCCGATTCCTGGGCCGGATAAAGCCGGAGCTCCTTACTTTGCGTGTATTCGAGAAATCGGCCCAGCAACGCATCGTTGCTGAGGTTCTCGTCGCGAGGGATTACATCGTAAAGTGTCACCGGCGTTCGTGCAGTATAGCTTGGGCCTGACTTTTAGAAAGCTCCGGCCCCCGCTCAGCCCCCCGCCAGCGCTCCCACGATCAGGTAAGGCTCTGTTCCCTCTGAAACCGCCTCGGGCAAGGGCGCGTCCATCGGCTCATTGGACAGATCCTGCTCGCAAGCAAAGAAGCGCAGGAAGGGCCGGCGCTGTTTGGTGACGTGATCACGAATAGTGCCGCGCAGCACCGGGAATTTGGCCTCCAACGCATCCAGCACTGAGCGCTGAGAGACCGTGCCGGGCACCTCGAGGCTAACCTCGCCGCTGACCTGCGCAAGCGTTCTCAAATGCGGCGGCAATACGACCCGGATCATGGCAGCGTCTGCACTTCGACTGACAACACGGCCGGCAAATCCCGCACAATCGGGGTCCATTTATTTCCGCTGTCCGTCGAGGCATAAACCTGGCCCCCGGTGGTGCCGAAGTAAATGCCGCAGGAGTACAGCGCATCGACCGATAAGGCCCCGCGCAACACGTTGACGTAGCAATCGCTCTGAGGCAGGCCGTTGGTGAGCGCTTCCCATTCGTTGCCGCCGGTGCGGCTGCGGTAAACGCGCAGTTTGCCATCCAGCGGGAAATGTTCCGAATCGCTTTTGATCGGCACGACGTAAATGGTTTCCGGCTCATGAGCGTGAACGGCGATGGGAAAGCCGAAATCGGTGGGCAGGTTCCCGCTGACTTCGCGCCAGGAATCTCCCGCATCGTCGCTGCGCATGATGTCCCAATGCTTCTGCATGAAGAGCACGTTTGGCCTGGAGGGATGCAGCGCGATCCGGTGCACGCAATGGCCCACCTCGGCGTTGGGATCGGGGATGTACTCCGAATGTAAGCCGCGGTTGATCGGGCGCCAATTCTGGCCTCGATCGTCCGTGCGAAAGGCGCCGGCTGCCGAAATCGCGATAAATAATCGGTCCTGGTTCACCGGATCCTGCAAGATCGTGTGCAGGCACATCCCTCCCGCGCCGGGCTGCCACGCTTTTCCGGATTTATGTCCGCGCAATCCAGGCAGTTCCTGCCAGTTCTGGCCGGCGTCGGTGGAGCGGAAAATGGCGGCATCCTCGACTCCCGCATAGACCGTATCCGGGTTCTTTAAGGAAGGTTCCAAGTGCCACACCCGCTTGAATTCCCACGGGTGGGGTGTGCCGTCGTACCAAAGGTGCGTGCCGGGGGTGCCTTGGTAAGTGAATTTGTTCCCGACGGCTTCCCAGGTTTTGCCGCCGTCATTCGAGCGCTGAAGCATTTGCCCGAACCAACCGCTTGTCTGCGACGCGAATAAACGGTTCGGGTCGGCCGGCGAGCCTTTGATGTGGTAGATTTCCCAGCCGGCGAAATGCGGGCCGTTAATCTCCCATCGCTCGCGTTTGCCGTCCGAACTCAGAATAAAAGCGCCTTTCCTCGTGCCGACTAAGACTCGCACTCCGCTCATGGTTTGTCCCCTTTCATCAGTGTGACTATTGTTTTGGTTTCGTTCGGGTAATTAGAACAGGCCGAGCCCACTTTTCAACACCGTTGATGCCAGCCTACTCTTCTGAGGTATGACGAATAAGTCCGGCCCGGCAGGACATCTGCTGGACAAAATTTGGCCGAGAAGCGCCGTTTTTTGCCGCGGCACGGAGGGGTTTCTTCGTTGACCAAAGTTCGCGGGGGAGTAACATGCGCGCTTTGAGTTTGAACATCATTAAAATTGAAATTGAAATATGGCTGTGAAAGTTGCGATTAACGGGTTCGGCCGGATTGGCCGCCTGGTTTTCCGGGCGATGGTCGAACAAGGATTGGTAGGCAAGGACGTCCAAGTAGTGGCGGTGGGTGATATTGTTCCCGCCGATAATCTGGCGTATCTGCTGAAGTACGATTCCACGCAGGGCCGCTTTAACGGCACCGTCGGTTCGGAAAAGTCTGCGGCAGACAAGGCCGAGGATGACGTGCTGGTCGTCAATGGGCAGAAAATGTTTGTGGTCAGCGCTAAAGAACCCGCTCAACTTCCGTGGAAACAGCTCGGTGTGGATATGGTGATTGAGTCGACCGGGTTGTTCACTGACGTGGAGAAAGCCAAAGGCCATTTAGTGGCTGGAGCTAAAAAAGTGATCATCAGCGCCCCGGCCAAGGGCGATTGCCCGACGTTGGTAATGGGGGTCAACCAGGACAAGTACGATCCCAAACAGCACAACGTAGTTTCGAACGCGTCTTGCACCACGAACTGCCTGGCGCCGCTGGTTTACGTGCTCCTGAAGGAAGGCTTCGGTATCGAAGAAGGGCTGATGACGACCGTCCATTCCTATACAGCGACCCAGAAGACCGTTGACGGGCCCAGCAAAAAGGACTGGAAAGGTGGCCGCAGCGCGGCTTTGAACCTGATCCCTTCAACCACCGGCGCGGCAAAAGCCGTCGGCCTGGTCCTCCCCGAGGTGAAAGGCAAGCTCACCGGGATGGCTTTCCGGGTGCCTACTCCGACCGTCTCGGTCGTCGACCTGACGGTCCGCACGACCAAGGATACCAGCTATGCCGAGATCAGCGCGGCGATGAAGAAGGCGAGCGAGACGTACCTCAAGGGCATCCTCGAATACACTGAAGATGAAGTCGTAAGCTCGGATTTCATCCACTCAAAAAGCTCCTCGATCTTCGATGCCGGTTCCGGCATCGAGTTGAACAAGCGCTTCTTCAAGCTCGTCAGCTGGTACGATAACGAATGGGGCTACAGCTGCCGCGTGGCTGACTTGGTGAAGTTTATGATCCAGAAAGGTGTGTAAGAGTTAGGCTTATTTTGCTTTTCGAGGCGGCCCGCCAGGGCCGCCTCTTTTTTTGACCGCGGATGGCGCGGATAATGCGGATGGGACAGCGAAGAGAATCAAACCTCCGTCAGAAAGCGATACATGCTTCAGGAATATTGCAAATCCAGCTCCTGATTATTAGAATACAGCATGATTCACGAGGAGATTACCAAGGACATCATATCCGCGCCATCCGCGGTTTACACTCAGTGCTTTTCTTCCAGCTTCATCTCAAACTTTTCCACCTTCGGCTGTATCACCAGGCGGCAATAAGGCTGGTTTGGGTTGCTCCGATAATAATCCTGGTGATAGCCCTCGGCCTTATAGAAGGTTTTGAGCGGCACAATCTCCGTGACGATCGGCTTTGAAAAGTGCTTTTGAGCTTCGGCCTTGGACCGCTCGGCGGCGGTTTTCTGTGCCTCGTCCTTATAAAGGATAATCGAGCGGTATTGGGTTCCGTGATCGGCGCCTTGCTGGTTCAAGGTGGTGGGATCATGCGCCTCCCAGAAGGTGGAGAGGATCTTGTCGTAGCTAATCATGGCCGGATCAAACTCGATTTGGATCACTTCCGCGTGCCCGGTCTTGCCGGTGCACACGTCCTGATAGGTCGGATTTACCGTGGTTCCGCCGGCGTACCCGCTGGTCACGGATTTTACGCCCGGCAACATTTGGTACAGGGCTTCGGTGCACCAGAAACAGCCTCCGCCAAGGGTGGCGGTCTCAGTATGGTTGGTTGAGTTTTGCATAGGTGTAGTCTCAGCCGCCCCGATCGAAATGCCGAACACGAGCAGGCCGCAAATTGAAAATGTTTGTATCAGGCGATTCATTGAGCAAGTGCACCGTAGCATACCTCCAAGTCGGCAACAAACCCGTAACCTTACAGCGTGTTTTAGAAATACCGACTTGGTCGTGGGCGTATGGGGTTCGGAGTTCCGCCTTTTGGCGGCCCGGCGCCAAAACGGGCCTGAAGGCGGGACTCCAAACCGAATTCTAAAACACGCTCTAACAGCGGATTGCCGCCTATTTGACTAACTTTTCCTCAAGTACAACTTTCTTTATGTTTGGCAAAGAAAGACACGTAGAAGTCCAGGAGCTGTTTCCCGCGCCCGAGATACAGCTGGTTTCAACTGGCGAGGAGCAGTCGCGAGCGGCCTCGAGTGCGCCGGCGGCTCCTCCGGAGGAGGGTGCTCTCCTCGACGCGTATTCGCGGGCGGTGGTCCATGCGGCTGAGGAAGTAGGCTCGTCGGTGGTCAATATCGAGGTGCTCCGCCGCGATGGCAAACGGCAAGGCAGTGGTTCGGGATTTATCATTACGCCGGATGGCTTCGTCCTGACCAACAGCCATGTCGTGCACGGCGCCGAGCGGCTCGAGGTGATCCTGGCCGATGGCCGGCGCCCCGACGCCAGCCTGGTGGGCGACGATCCGGACACCGATCTGGCCGTAGTGAGGATTTACGCTCCGCATTTGCGACCGGTGCGGCTGGGTGGCTCCAGGGATATTCGCGTTGGTCAGATGGCAATCGCCATCGGGAACCCCTACGGCTTCCAGTGCACGGTAACGGCCGGAGTAGTGAGCGCTTTAGGACGCTCCTTCCGGGCGAGCACCGGGCGGCTGATTGATGACATCATTCAGACCGATGCCGCGCTCAACCCGGGCAACTCAGGCGGGCCGCTGGTTAATTCGCGCGGCGAAGTTATCGGGGTCAACACGGCGGTGATTCTGCCAGCGCAAGGGATCTGCTTTGCGATCGGGATCGACACGGCCAAACACGTGGCCGGTTGGCTGATCAAGGATGGCAAAATTCGCCGCAGCTACATTGGAGTTGGCGGGCAGAACACGCCCTTACATCGGCGCCTGGTCAGGCATTATCAACTTTCGGCCGCAACCGGAGTATTGGTAATCGCGGTCGCTCCAGACAGCCCGGCCGCGGATGCTGGATTGGCTGAAGGGGATATCATTCTGGAACTGAACGGAAATCCCGTGCCCTCGATTGACGCCCTGCATAAATTTCTCACAGGTGACCAAATTGGCGTCGAAGCCCGCCTGACAGTGCTCCGCCGGACAGAGAAACTGACCATCCCGATTCGGCCCGCCGAAGCTGTGGCGGGTTGAGACGGCTTAAGCGAACGCATCCCAAAGCTCCGGATCTTCGAGAGGAGGGCAAACTCTCCTTCCAGATTAGCGCGCCCGGAGCCAGACCGTTTTGAGATAGGCCGGCTCGGCGCGCGAGACCGGAAAGTCCGGAGGTTGAGGAAAGTACTGTTCTTGAAGAATTGCGCGCTTGGCAGCGTGCACGGGGGTCTTGATACTTTTCAAAAACTCCTCCGGCGGCCAGGCGGCGGTATTGCAGGAAGCGAACAGAACGCCTCCGGTCTTGAGAAGTGGCAATGCCGCGGCAACGAGCTTGGAGTAATCTTTGCTGGCCCGGAACGGGCCAAATTCCTTGGATCGCGAGAAAGTTGGCGGGTCCAGCAGGATCACATCGAACCGGCGGCTGCGTTTGTTAAAACGGCCCAGCCAATCGAACACGTCGCCAAAAACAAAATCGTGCCCCGCCACATCAATCCCGTTGGCCAGGAAATTGCGTTTTCCCCATTCGAGGTATTTTTTGGATAAATCCAGGCTGGTAGTAAGTGCGCCCCTTTTGGCAGCGCAAACCGAAAAGCCGCAAGTGTACGCAAACGCGTTCAGCACTTCGGGTTTCGATGCTGAATTTAATTGGTCTATTTCAAACAGCTCAAACCCCGCGGCGACATGACCACTGAGCAGCCGCCGGCGATTGTCGCGTTGATCCAGGAACAGCCCCACGGAGTAACCTTCATTAAAGCATAGCTCAAAAGTCAGGCTGTTTTCCAGCACCGTAAAACGCTCGGGCGCAGGTGATCCGAACAACAGCTTCGGCGAGACTTCGCTTTGCTCGACCGCGCGCGGGCTGGTGACCAGTCGTTTGTAATAGGCCGCCTTGCTGGTCATGCCCGCCGCCAATTCAGCCAGCGTGGCGCTCTGCTCCCGAGTCAGCGCCTGCGCGCTTTGCGCCAACAGGTACGGGCCAAGAACGTCCACGTAGCACCCCGGCCAGCCGTCGCTTTGGCCGTGCACAAGGCGGAAGGCCGTTGTCGAGCGTGGATCGATCAGCGCCTGGCGCAAGCTCAAGGTGGGATTGGCCAGGAAATCCGCCGGGGCATGGAACCGAAGTTCCTCCTGCGACACCGGATGCGCAAACCTGAGCTCAGCCGCATGGAGACAAAGTCTACGCGCAGGCGTGCCGCCGTAGCGAACATCGCCCAGGATGGGAATTCCGGCTTCTGCGGCGTGCACGCGGATTTGGTGAGTGCGGCCCGTGACGGGCTCCGCTTGCCAGAGGACGCGCTGTTCCTGTTGGCCAGGTGCTGGCACCTCCAGTTCGCGAAAACGAGTTTCGGCGATTTGGGCGCCACTCTCACTCGAACGGCTTATGTAACGATCGCCGATGCGAACCAGCCTGGTCCGCAAAGTGAACGCGCGTGAGGCGATGCTGCGATTGGTCAGCAGCACGTAGGTCTTCTTCACGTGCCTATGGGTGAACTGCTCAGTGAGCGAGCGATTGGCTTCTGCGGTTTTGGAAAAGACGATCAGGCCGGAGGTCTCTTTATCGAGGCGGTGGATGATAGCCAGCTGAGCCCATCGCGGTTCGCGGTGACGCAGCCATTCGTAGAGGCCTTCACCAGCGAAAGGACTGGGCGCGTGCGTGTTGAGCCCAGGTGGCTTGTTCACGACCAACAAATGGCCATCTTCGTAAACCAGGCAGGGAGGTTTCACCAAAAGCTCCACTGTCCTTTCCAAATGACCCAGGCGCCCAGCAGAAAATTCGTCACCCCATGGGCAGTCATGGCGTCACCGAGCCGGTTCTTTCGCACGACCAGGCCTTGATAGGCCAGGCCGCAAAGGATTCCCGCTACCCACCGATCGGGGTGTACCAGGCCAAAGATGACCGAGGTGACCACAAACGAGAGGGCGTGAAAATGGCCGAGCGGCATGGTCAGAAAATTCAACCGCACAAAATAGCGGTACAGAAAAGAGCGGTAGAAGACCTCTTCGAGCGGCGGCACAACCAGCGACGAACCGATCAGGCGCACTGCATTCCAGATCCACGCGCTCGCTGGAAAAAGTTCTTCCGGCTGCCAGCTCGCTTCAGGCTTGGCTAAGCGGGGATACAACCCGTCCAGGCCGATCCAGAGGGCACAGATAGTAACGCCGGTTACGACGGCTTCCCAGCTGATCTCCCAACGCATTTCCGGCACGAAGCGGCGCGTTTCCCAGATTAGCCACGCCCCAACTATGGTTTTGACCAGGTAGATCCAATAAGTGGAAGCGGGGCCGAGCTTACCCTGGGCATAAGTCAGCACCAGAAAAACAGCGAACGGAACAATGCGCGCGTACTCAGGCGAGGCAGCGAACTTTTGGCGGAGGAACGACATTGGCTGGGCATCATTCCGTTATCGTGGAACCACGCCAAGCGAAAAATGGTTTGAGGGGACCGATCGGACCTAGAGGAACTATAGGACCACTAAACTCTACGGTTCGAGGCTCAGCACGTTGGTATTGCCGCTGGCGACTAACACTACATTATCCCGATGAATGGCTTTGACCCGAAAGTCACGGACCCGGTCACCCTGAAACACCACCCGGCCATTGATCAGCGCCGAAGGATTACGCGGGTTGAACACGATGCTCTGAAGCTTCAGGGGCGGCGGGCTGGACGGCTGCGCCGGTTCGGCAGCGGCAACGTGATTGGTCGTGGCGACATCCTGCGCGGTGGGGTTCTGATTGGTTGCCGAGCCGCTTTGATAATTCGAATTCGCGGCTGTGGCCAAAGGTTCGGTCACGGTGAGTGGGTTCCCCACCGATGCCGGTGGACTCGTTGGGACAGCGGCGCCGACAGCCTGGTCACCCGGCTTAACAGGTCCGCCCGCTGTCCTGGCTTCCACGGTGATGGGTGCCGCCGATCCCGCCGTTGCCGCCGGGCTCTGCCTTTTCCATAACACCCAGAACAGGCATAAACCTGCGATAGCCAGCAGGGCCAGACCAATCGGAACGAATAAACCAGGCATGGATTGCACCGGCTGCGGCTCTGGCTCGACCGGACGCAGGTCCGGCACTCGCACCGGTGGGGCGGGATTTTCCTGGTGGGCCTGCCTGGCCCGCTTCAAGGCATCGTTGATGAGACTCATCCGTTGATACACCCTTCCAACTCCCGCACCGCGCGGCTGACCAGGCGGAAGTCGATTTTTTCACGTTGCGCCACAAACCCGGCGAGCAGCGCCTTGTCGCACACGGCGTTGACCAGGCGCGGAATGCCTTGGGTGTAGCGGTAGACGCGCCACAAAGCCGGCTTGGTAAAATAAGGCACGCCGTTCCCGCCGGAGACATGGAGCCGATGCCGGACATATTGGCTGACTTCCTGCCGGCTCAAGGGGGGCAGGTGATATCGGACTGTGATGCGCTGGCGCAGTTGCCGCAGGCGCGGGTTGTTCAGACGATCGCGCAGTTCCGGCTGGCCCATCAGGACGATCTGCAGCAACTTGCGGTCGTCGGTTTCCAAGTTGGAAAGCAGGCGCACCTGTTCGAGTAACTCATCCGTGAGATCCTGGGCCTCATCAACGATCAGGACGGCATCCTTTCCGCGTTCGACCTGCTGCAGGAGAAATTCGTTAATAACCGATACAGTATCCAATCGGTCCAGACCGCTGACCGGCAACCCGAACTCGATGGCGATGGCTTTGATGAGCTCGTCGGCGCTCATCACCGGGTTGAGAATCAGCGCCGTGGCGTACTGCTGTGGGTCGAGTTGTTCGAGCATTGCCCGGCATAACGTCGTCTTGCCCGCGCCGACTTCGCCGGTTAACTGGACAAAGCCTTTGCGCTCACGCAAGCCGTACAACAGATGGTTGTAGGCCTCGCGATGCCGCGCGCTATAAAACAGGAACCGCGGGTTTGGGGTAATATCAAAAGGCGGCTCGGTCAGGCCGTAAAAGTCCAGGTACACGCTCTTTGCGGAGCAGAAATGGTGCCGTCTGACAAAAACCACGGGTGGACACGGATATGACCCAAAATGAAGGCTTTATCTAGGCTTTGCGGTTTTCGAAAGAATTGCCGAGGCAAGAAAGGTCGCCAGGGTCACCTTCTACGGCATCTTTCCATCCTTAATTATCGGTGTCTAGCCGTGGTTGTCTTCCCCGTCCAGAAGCCAGACAGATTTGCCCAATAATCAGCGCTTCAGCTCGGTTTTGATTGCCCGGATAAGAGCGCGGGCTTCTTCAGGCGTGCCGACCGTGATCCGCAGAAACTGGCGCACCTGCGGCTGATCGAACCAGCGGACTAGAATCTTTCTTTCGCGCAGTTTGGTGAGCCACTCTTTGGCAGAATCGCCGGGTGGCCGGGCCAAAATAAAATTCGTCTGACTCGGAAGGACAACGAATCCAAGTGCGGTCAACTCACGCGTCAGAATCTGCCGCGTGGCAGTGATTTTGCGGAAGTTCGCTCGGTAATAGGGCAGATTGTCCAGCGTGGTGGCGGCGGCGATTTGCCCCAAACCGTTTACGTTGTAGCTGTCACGAATTCTGTGAAGCGCCGCAATGAGTTCGGCGTGGCCCACCAGGTACCCAACGCGCTGGAAGCACAGCGAATAAGCTTTAGAAAATGTTCGTGCGATCAGGACGTGGGAATAGGTCTGGCAAAGCTCGAAGGCGTTTTCATCGGCAAAGTCGACATACGCTTCGTCTAAAATGACGACGCCGCGCAGGCTTTTGCAGATCGGCTCAAGCTGTTCGATTGGGTAGCCCCGGCCGCTGGGCGCGTTTGGAGTGGTGATAAAGGTCAGGGCCGCTCGGAAATCCCAGCGTTTGCCTTGCTTCAACTCGGCGACGCTAGGCAACCCGAAATCCGCCTCCAATGGCACCGGGTGCGGGCTTGCTCCATGGATTTCCGCCAAGACCGGGTAAAGCGAATAACTTGGGGAGAAGAACTGCACGCGGCTGGCTGGTGCAGGAGCCCGCCCCACAACAGGCTCGACAAAACAACGCACTGCCATCGCCAATAATTCATCCGACCCATTGCCAACGATGATGTTTTCAGGGACACACCGATGGAGCCGGGCCAGTTTCTCGCGCAGAAACTGCGCCGTGGGGTTCGGATAAAGACGGAGCCGTCCGTCGGTCGCAGCCTTGATCGCAGCCAGAACCCGTGGCGAGGGCGGATAGGGATTCTCATTGGTGTTGAGCTTAATTAAGCCCCGAATCTTTGGTTGCTCGCCGGGGATATAGGGATCCAACCGCCGTACCAAGGGTCGCACGAAACTTGTGATGGAGCGTTCCTGACTCACAGGCGCACGTCGGCGCTCAGGGCGTGGGCGCCCAGGCCTTCCAGCTCGGCAAATTTCCTGACAACTGGCACGCCGCGCTTGAGCGCGCTGCGGTTGTACTCGACCACGCTGGTCCGTCTTTGGAACTGATCAACGGTTAATCCGGCGAATGATCTGCCTGCGCCGCCGGTAGGCAAAGTATGGCTCGGACCGGCGACGTAGTCGCCCAGAACCGTTGGTGACCAGGGGCCGATGAAAATTGCTCCGGCGGTGAGAATTTTTTCGGACAATTTACGCGCACCGCGCGTGATGACCTCGCAATGCTCGGGTGCGATCGAGTTGGCCAGCTCGATGGCTTGCTCGAGATTCTTCACCTGAATCAGCCAGGCATTCTCGAGCGAGTGCTCGATGAACGTTTGCCGAGCCAAGCCATCCAGCTGGCGGCTGATTTCTTTCTCAACAGCTTTAAGGAGCTTGCTGGAGGTAGTCAGTAACCACACCCGCTCGTGCCCCGAGCCGTGCTCGGACTGGGCCAGCAGATCTGCGGCGACAAATTTCGCGCTGGCGGTTTCATCGGCGATGACCAGCAGTTCGCTCGGGCCGGGCAGCAGATCGATGGCAACATGGCCGACCACCAGGCGTTTGGCCGCAACCACGTAAGCGTTACCGGGCCCGAAAATTTTCTGCACTCGCCGGACGGTCGCCGTTCCGTATGCCATCGCCGCGATCGCTTGCGCGCCGCCGAGGCGATAAATTTCCGTGGCTCCGGCGGTGCGCGCCGCAAAAAGCAGCGCGGGATTGATGCTCCCGTCGCGGCCGCATGGCGTGCACATGACAATTTCGCGGCAGCCGGCGGCCATCGCCAAAGGAATGGTCATCAGCGCGGTCGAGACCAGGGGCGCAGTACCCCCTGGAATGTAAATTCCGACGCGCTGAAAAGCGTCGAACTTCTCTCCCACAATGCCGCCATGCGAATTGCGCATCTGCCAATTCTTGCGCAGCGATTTGCGGGCGAAGGCAACAATGTTTTTTTCCGCTTCCGCGACCGCCGCACGTAGCAGGTCGTCGGCTTTCAGTGAGGCGGCGAGTAACTCCGCCTGAGTCACGGCCAGTTGCTCGGCTCCGAGTTTGGCTCCGTCGAACTTTTCGGTCAACTCCAGCAAAGCAGCGTCGCCGTGCTCACGCACTTGATCGAGAATAGCCCGGGTGCGTTCCTCGATGACCGGGTCAAACAGGCTCGAGGGCTGGGCCAGGACGCGTATTTGTTGGGCAAAATCACCGTCCGTGTGGCGAATGACTTTCATGTGTCTGTGACTCGCTTTGATTCGCGTCCCTTAGCGTGGATTCGCGGTTACTATTTGTGGTTCACGGTGATCCCCGGCCAATCGTCCGTGCGGAACGGCACCGCCGGCAGCCCGGATTCATTATACAAGTTGCAAACCGGATTGATATCCCACCCGTACCGCACTGCGACCGGTTTATCGATTCCCGGCGCTGAAACCACGATTTGCTTGCCATCAATCTTCGCGTCGCCCCAAACGAATTTGCGATCTTCACCTGCCACCGCGAAGCCTTTGAGCGGACCGTCCTTGGCGACTAGTCCGCCATCGACGTGATCGAAGTTGAGGCGGGCGGAATTACCTTCGACTTTCATGGATTTGTACCACGGACCGGAGTATTCGATCTTTTTGCCGTAAGTTTGAGCGAGGGCGCACAAAGCCAACCGCCGGCCCACCTCGGCTTTGTTCTTGGGATGGATATCCTTGTCATCGCCAATGTCGATGGCGAGAGCCAAACCGCAGTGAGGCACTGACTTTGCCGTCATTGACTGGGCTTCGCGCAATTCAGCCCATTCGTTCTGGCGCGGAGCCGGTTGGGTCGCCTGCCACGCGGCGAGTTGGACAATATAAAATGGGAAATCCCCTACGCCAAAACGCCGGCGCCAATCCTGGATCATCGCGGGCAGTAATCGGCGGTACTGGTACGCGCGTTCCGCGTTGGACTCACCTTGGTACCAAATGGCGCCCTTGATGGCAAAGGGCAGCAGCGGAGCGATCATGCCGTTATACAAGACGGTGACCACATTTGGGTTGTTGGCATCTTGCGGCACGGGCGGGGCGGGCAGTTTGTTGAACGGAACCGAGTCGCGCATCTGCCAATCACCCGCCAATGACAATGCGTCGCCTCCGTCTGCCGGCTTCAGAAACATTTGCTCGGCATTGCCGACCAGGCCACCAGCTCCACCGGTATCGAGCACCCGCACGCTGACGACATTGGCTCCCGGCTTAAGCACTGATGCTGGGACCGTATAGACCCGATTGAGGTCGTAGCGATTCATTTGTCCGACCTTCATCCCGTTCACGAATGTCGTATCGACGTCGTCGACAGGGCCCAGGCCCAACCGGACCGCTTTGCCCGACCAGTTGGCGGGCAGTTCGAAGCTATGACGGAACCAGACGATCCCGTCAAAATCAGGCAGACCCGCCTGCTCGAATGGTTGCGGCATGCGGACGGTCTTCCAACCCCGGGCCTCAAAGTCAGGCTTTGCCCAACCCTGACCAGTCCCAGGATCGTTCTTTTGACACCACGCCTCGTACTCGGCGTCGTAGTCCAGCGGTTTACTTTTGTTCGAACTGGCAACCTGTTCCAGTCTTTGGTCGAAATCGCCCAAGGGTTGGAGCCCTTCCGTGCTCGTCCAAGCTTCGGCAATCGTGCCACCCCACGAACTGTGGATCAGGCCGATCGGCACATTTAACTGTTGATACAATTCTCGTCCGAAAAAATATGCGGCAGCGGAAAATCCGCCCCAGCTTCCCTGCATGACATTGGCCGGACTGCAAGGCAGCCATCGGCATTGGGCGGTTTGCACCGGAGTGCTAGCGATCAGATGCGGTACGGTCAGCAGCCGGATGTGAGGGAAGTTAGCGTTGGCGATTTCGTTGGTGACATTGCAGTTGCCGATGCCCATTTCCATGTTCGATTGGCCGGAGCACAGCCAGACGTCGCCGACCAAAACATCCTGGACCGTGGCTTTTTGGCCATTGCCCGAGCCAACCACCGTCAGGGTTTGCGGTTCGGTCGATTCGCGCAGGCGATCCAGGTGCGCCGTCCATTTGCCATCCGCTTGCGCAACGGCCGTCTTTACTTGATTGCCGAAGGTAATCGTCACCTTGGTGCCGGGAACAGCCCAACCCCAGACCGGTACTTTGGTGCCGCGCTGCAGGATCAGGTGGTCTGAGAACAAGGGGTGCAGAAAAGGCAGGTCTGCCGTCGTTTGCGCGGGGGCCGAAAGAGCGGTCCAGGCCAGCAGCTGGATCCAGAAGAGCAGAGCGGTTTTTGGTTTCATGGAAAACGGAGTTAGGGGTTTAGCCGATGGTTTTCGCCACGCGATTGATGCCGCGATCTGCGGCCAAACGCAAAGAAAAACGGAAGGCCAGGCAAGCGGACACATTCGGACGACGATGGCGCGGATGACACCAGGCCTTATTTCACAGGTTCAACTGCTGCAGACAATGCGTGAGATAAGGCAAGAGCTGTTTCTTCCGTGAGACAATGTCCTTAAGCTCGTAAACGCCGGCTTCGAGCCGCGGATAATCCAGGCGTGAAATGAAGCGCGAATCGCCAACCGCCAGTAATAAGGAAGATTGGGTATTCACATCGGTAACCAGCAACGCCGAAAACAAATAAGCCCGCGAATTGCGATAGTGTTCCAGTGCTTCCAATAGCTCGGCTTTGCGTTTCCAGAACTGCGTGAACCCAACTTCTTCAATCTGGGCCACGCTGAAACGGACGCCATCTTCGTGGTATTCCTTGCAGTCGGTCGTGATGGCCTGGGACCCCGAGCGATGCGCCAGTGGCGAACCGGAGGCGAAGAGCTTTTCCGTGAACTCCCGGGCGTTAACCCCCGAGATTTTCTCGAGGCGCCGAAGCACCTCCTGGTCGACCGCCGTTGTGGTGGGGGAAGTCAGGTTCAGCGTGTCCGAAACCAACCCAGCCAGCAGCAGGCCGGCGACGGCGGGCGGCAAATCCACCCCGGACTGGAAGAAGCAATCAGCCACGATGGTACTGGTCGAGCCGACCGGCTCGTTGCGAAAGAGAATAGGTTGCTGGGTAGTGAGAGAACCAATCCGGTGATGGTCGATGATCTCAAGGATATCGACCTGGTCGGCGCCGGTCACCGCCTGGGACAGCTCATTGTGATCGACGAGGATGAGCTTGCGATCCAAGGTTTTCAGAAAATCGGTTTTAGACAGAATCCCCACCGTCCGGCCTTCCCCATCCACCACCGGGAACGCGTGAAAGGTCGAGGCTGTGGCTCGGCCACGAATCTCCGCCAGCGGGGTTTCCTGGCTAAACGCCAGAAAATTCTCATGCAACACATGCCGCACCGCAATGGACGCCCGGCAGAGGGCCGCGGTGGTGGCAGTGTCGTGCGGCGAAGAGACGACGCTGACCTGATTCTTTCGCGCTGCTTCGAGGGTTTTGGGTTCCATGCCCAGGCCGCCGGTCACAATCAGGACCCGCACCCGTTCGCGAATTGCGAGGTTCTGGATATCCCAGCGGTCGCCCACGACCACCGCCAGTTTGTCGTGCGGGTACTTTTCGAGCCGTTCGGAAAACGAGTCCAGCCCCATGGCGCCAATCATGAGGACCAGGTCCTGTTCTTCCGTTTCGTTGTGCGCCACGAGCAATTCTCCCCCCAGGGTCTGCGCCAGGTTTCGCAGCGAGGATAATACCCGGCGCGAGTCAATCAGCCGGTTGGCGGCCGGGAACAGAAACTTGCTGACTTTGAAGAGCGACAACAAACCGCGGCAGCGCTGTTGCTCATCGAGCACGGGCACGACGCGCAGATTGTGTTCGTCCATCAAGCCCAATGCTTCCGCGGCGGTGCTTCCCGGGCCGATGCTGCGCACCTGGGCTTGCATCACGTCGCCGACCTTGGGCGAAACATCCGCGATAAAGCGCGGCGGCGGCACACCAAAAGTGCGCAGCACGAAATCGATCCGATCATTGGTGTCACCGCACCGGGCGGCCACGGCCTCGGGCATGCCGGTCCTTCGCTTGAACTCGGCATACCCAATCGCCGAACAGATCGCGTCCGTGTCAGGGTTGCGATGTCCGATCACTAGAATTTCGCTCATGCCGTCCGTTTGAAATGTCTATCATAGCCTGACTTGGCAATCCTGTCGCCCGGGAGTTTTTGCTCGGTCAAAAGTGCGGGCGCGGTCCCGCGCCGCTGCGGCTGGGAAACCCAAAGCAAATCCTAGTGACATTGGACTTTCGAATCGGCGGAGCCCAAATCGCCGCCGCTACCGGCTGGCGTTCCGCCGGATCGATCTGCGATTCGGCGCAACACCCAGGCCGTACCAATCGTAACCGACGCCCCAATTAAAGTGAACCACGGCCAGAAAATCTCCGTGCCGAGATGGGCCATCCAGAAGCCTTTCGTCGCCGGCCACACTGGGAGCACCTCGATGGCGATCATCACACACAGTCCAACGAGCATCCCAGCGACCACCGGCAACGGCCGCGCCTTGCGCCAGGTCAGCGCCAGAATCAGTCCGGCCACCAGGGCCCCGCTGGTTAAACCGCGCAGTGAAAAGGCCGCGTTTAGAACGAAGGCGACCCGCCGGCTCAGATATGCCGCGATTACCAGCAAGCCCGCCCAGACCAGTGTGGACGCTTTGCTGAACCGCAGAAAAAACTCCTCGTTGCGTTTTGGCGAGAGCGGTTTAACGAAGTCCATCGTGGACACCGAAGACAGGGAGGTCAGCGCGGAACTCACCGAAGACATGGCCGCCGAAAGAATCGCCACGATCAAGAACCCCTTCAGGACAGGCGGCACTTCCGTCATCATAAAGATCGGGAAAATGAAATCATTGGCCTTAATCCCTGCGCCCGGCTTCGGCTCGGGGAGCGGTATTCGAAAAGGGTGATGCTGATAAAACACCCATAGCATCGCTCCGACCAGCAGGAACATCAGAAACAGCGGCAAAATGAGCGCTGCGCTCAGCAGGATGGCCCGGCGGCCATCGGCTACCGATTTGCAGGCCAGCACACGCTGCACAATCAATTGCTCCGCTCCGTGCGAGGACAAGACCAGTACCGTTCCCCCAATGAGGCCCATCCAGAGGTTGAACGGGGGGCCAAGCAGGAACTTCAGGGGCGGTGTTCCCGAAGTCGGCCACACGTTCAACCAGTGCAATTTGCCCGCTGCGGCCGCTTCGGACCAGAGGCCACTCGCCCCGCCCGACATTAGCGAGGGGATATAAATCAGCGCGTACGCTCCACCCAGGACAAACAGGCAGAACTGGAGCACATCGGTCCAAATGACCGCTTTGACTCCTCCCACATAGGTGTAAAGCAAAGATAAACCGACAAAGAGCAGAATGGCGCCGAGAATCGGATCGCCTGTTCCCAGGCCCAGCAGTTTATCGCCGAGCATCAGCTTGATCGGGATGCTGGCCACATACACCCTCACGCCCGCCGCCAGCGTTTCGCTGATCAGAAAAAAACCTCCTGCCGTTTGGCGCGCCGCTGGACCGAAGGCATTTCCGAACAGCTCGTAGGGCGAATAAATCTCGCCTTTGAAATATTGCGGCACCAAGGCAACGGCGATGATGATTCGCGCCAGCATGTATCCGAGGAGCATCTGCACAAAAGCGAGATCACTGCCGTAAGCCATGGCGGGAACACCGATAATGGTTAAGGCGCTCGTTTCAGCCGCGACAATGGACAACCCGATTCCCCACCACGGGACATTTCTGCTGCCCAGAAAATAGTCGCGCGTGGTGCGTTGATCTTTGCCGAACCAGACGCCCAGGGACACGACCCCCAGGAGGTACAGGAGTATCACTATCCAGTCACCCAGGGTGAAGTAGCCGTTCATGCCTGGGGAATCCAAAGGCCTATGGGTCTGGCAGGAAATCCGAAATCCGAAGGCCGGAACCCGAAGGAAGGCCGAAACCCGAAACCCGAAGGCCGAACTGACGCGGGTGCGCGACAACGCGACGAGAACGCCGAGGCGCGAAGCCCGAAAGAGTAATTGAGCACCGAAGCAATATGGCCAAGCTCACGTGATGAGACCAGCTCCGGCTTTGCAATTTGCGGTGGCGTTGGAAGTGTGTTCTTCGGAGTTGTATCTAGTTTCGGCCTTTGGCCTTCGGATTTCCCCGCGGCTACGCCGCCGCGTGTTGCCGCAGCAACTCTTCCACCGCTTCCGGCAAGCCGTCGCAGAGCCTTTCGAACAAGTCGCGGCACTGGCGTTCCGAGAGCTGAAGCATGCGCGCCGCCGAGTAGATGAATCCCCGAGTGGTCTGGTGGGCATACCCAAGGAGCCCCTGGCGCAGAGCCAGCGAATAAATTTCCAGTGTCAAGCCATACACCAGCGTGTGCCAGCCATGGGCCAACCCGATCTCCACCGCATGCAAGTACCGCTTAACCATCCGCTCGTCGCGAAGCGGCCGCAGTTTTTGCAACTGCGCCTGTCCCACCCGCCGGCTGGCGGTCGCAAATCTCTGCAGCCGCCGCTCCGTGCAAAGCTCCTGGTCCAAGGCCACCAGTTCGCGCAGTTCGTTGCGCGAGGCATGCCCGTGCGCCGCCTGGATGGCCGGCAATTCCAGCGGCAGGACGATCTGCGCCTGGTACTCCCGCAGGGCCCGCTCGAGCGAGGCGACGTCGTGCACCGGCGGCAGCCGTAGCTCCGACGAGACCGATCCGAGCGTCAGCAGCCCGTCGGCCGAACCCAGTTGTTCGGCCAGCGGATGCCAATCGCCCAGCCATTCGGCGGCGTCGTTGAGCGCCAATTGTGTCTGCTTGACCATGTTTCGGGCGAGTCGTGCGGATGTCCGGCAACCCGCGAATTCAACTTTTACCGTGCACTGCCGACCGCAGGAACGCCAGTGGCAAAGTTGCAAAAACGGAGAAAAAACTCTTGCGCCCATTTTTGGGTTTTGTCTAAAGTTTATTCGGGCTAATTGCGCCAGTTAGGACATTTGATTTTGGCATAAAGAAAGATCTCTCATGGCTTCTGTCGACTTTGCGGTCGGAATCGGTGGCGAGAATGGACAAGGCATCGCCAGCACCGGGGATATTTTGGCGCGCATTTTCGCCCGCCGCGGACTCCACCTCAACGCCTATAACGCTTACCAGTCCATCATTCGCGGCGGCCACACCTTTCTGACCATTCGCGCCAGCGACGCTCCGGTCCGGAGCATGGGCGACAAACATGACTTCCTGATTCCACTCAACCAGGATTCCCTGGACCGCCACCTGCGTTTGATGAAAGCCGGTTCCCGGGTCGTGTACGACTCGGACAAACTAAAACCCGGCGAAGCGGCGGCCGGCGTCCAGTTGTGCCCGATGCCAATGAAACAGATTTGCGGCGCCAACAAACTGGCCGCCAACACCGCGGCACTCGGGGCTGTGCTCCAAATGCTCGGCATCGAGTCCGAGCCCCTCGAGACCGTCATCGCCAGGCAATTTAAGAAAAAGGGCGATGCCATCGTCGCCGAAAACGTCGGCATCGCCCGCAGAGGCTACGAGTACGCCGCACAGAATTTTAAACCCCTCGGCGCGCCGGTCCCGAAATTCGACCGGCCCAAGGGCGTCGTTACCGGCAATCAAGCCACGGCCATGGGCGGGGTGGCTGCGGGTGTGAGATTTTACGCCGCCTATCCGATGAGCCCCTCGACCGGTGTGCTGATGTGGATGGCTTCCCATGCGCGCCAGCTCGGGATCATGGTTCGGCAGGTTGAAGACGAAATTGGCGTGATGAACATGGTGATCGGTGCCGCCCACGCCGGCTGCCGCGCCATGTGCGCTACCTCCGGCGGCGGCTTCGCTCTAATGAGTGAAGCGGTCGGGATGGCGGGCATGATCGAGACCCCCGTGGTCTGCGTGGACGTGCAGCGCGCCGGACCCGCCACCGGGGTGCCAACCAAGACCGAGCAAGGCGACCTCTGGCAATTGCTTGGCGCCGGGCAGGGCGACTATCCCCGCCTGATCGTGGCGCCTTCAAGTCAGCTGGATCTCTTCCTCACCATCCCCGAGTTGTTTAATTTGGCCGATAAATATCAATGCCCAGGACTGGTGCTTGCCGACCTGCTCATCTCGGAGGGCACGTCGAGTGTCGATCCCGCGGCGTTGGATTTCAGTCCCAAGATCAATCGCGGCGAAATCATTTTCCCCAACGGGAATGGAAACGGCAACGGCTCGGACAATCCCTTCGGCGGGTGTAACGACAACAGCTATCTGCGTTATCGCAACACTCCCAGCGGCATTTCCCCACGCGCGGTCCCAGGCGTCCCAGGCCACATCCATGTCGCCGCCACAGACGAACACGATGAAGACGGCACACTTATCAGTGATGAATATACCAATCCCATCAAGCGGCGCATGATGGTCGAGAAGCGGGCGCGCAAAATGCAACCTATCCTGGCCGATATCGCCGCGCCCAGGCTTTTCGGCCCGGCGCAGGCCCAGGTCACCCTGGTTGGCTGGGGTTCAACCACCGGTGTCATCCAGGAAGCGGTGGAACACCTCGCCGCCAACGAAGGGATCGTGGCCAATCATTTGCCGATAAAATGGATCGTGCCTTTCCATGGCGAAGAAATCCTGCGCCTCCTGTCGGCCAGCAAGCGGGTCGTCATCGTCGAGAATAATTATTCCGGACAATTCGCGCGGTATCTGCGTTCCGAGACTGGGTTCTCGGCCCACGGTCATATTCGCAAATACGACGGCGAACCTTTCCGTCCGCACCACCTTGTCGAGGCGATTAAAGACCAACTCGCCGGCCGCACCACCCTTTCGGTGCCCGCCCATGAAATCATGGTTTAGATTTTGCGGGAACACTTTGGATTACATTTAAACATGAGCACTATTATCGAACCTACACCCCCGATCGAGGCCCCCAAGTCCGCGGTCGATTTGA
>Ga0070741_10001029_pt1 | contig 90687 bp, 85 predicted proteins | sample Coa_R1_4_FD_66440 | JGI IMG/M metagenome (GOLD analysis project Ga0070741, IMG submission 66440) | Surface soil microbial communities from Centralia Pennsylvania, which are recovering from an underground coalmine fire - Coalmine... | ecosystem: Environmental > Terrestrial > Soil > Unclassified ...
CATCCGAGATGCGAAAGTTCGTTGTGGTCTTGTTATTCGGCGTGCGGACACGCTGACGTTTGGTTGTGGCTGGTTGCTTGGTCATGCGCTAAGTTTACCAGTTTTTCGGATAGGCTCTTAATGCCGCGAAATACAAAACGGGAATGTCGTGCGAACCTTTCGCGTGCGCGAGCGACGGGTCGGCTTGCAGGAGCGCGTCCACGCGCTTGGCATCGCCTAACATCGCCGCCGCGCAAATGTCCACCGGCGCGCCTTGCGCAATCAGAAATTCGGCAATGTCACGCGCGCCGGTTTGCGTCGCGGCTTGAATCGCCGTTTCGTTGAATTGTTCCCACACCGCGTTCAACAATTCGGGATGCTCGCGCAATATTCGTTTGACCGTATCTAAATCGCCGTGCGCTGCGCTGACGAATTGCGCGACACGCGATTGATCCATTTCCATCATTTCCCTCGGTTCCCCTTTTTCCCATTCAACGGCACAACCGTCCGCGCTTTTACTTTCGGCGCGTCCATTTTGTCCGTTTGAAACACGTACTCGATCACGCGGTCGGTCTCGGTCGTGAACCCGACATGTTTGCCGCGCGCATCTACGGCAATCAAATTCATGCCCGGCGGAAACGGCACGGGCAGCGCGCGTAAATCCTTCATCGCCTCACGCGCCGCGCGCTGCAAACTCATTCCCATCTTCATATACAAAACAACCGAATGCGCGGTGTTCGCGCGCATTGCCAGTTCGCCGTACCCCGTGCACGCGCACGCGCCGTAGCGATTGTCGCAATAATTTCCGGCGCCGATGATGGGCGAGTCTCCGACGCGCCCCGGATATTTCCACGCCCAGCCGCTCGTACTGACACCGCTTGCGAAATTTCCATTTGCGTCAATCGCAATGACGTTTGTCGTGCCAAAACGTTTTTCATCGCCGTACTCGTCCGCGCTCGCCGCGATTTCGGGGTCGTTTGTCGCCAGCGTGACGAGTTCGCGCAAAATTTGATAACGCGGGTACTGCTCCTTGCCGACCCTGCCTTCATAAATCGCGCGCGCGTCGTCCGTCAACAAATCGCGTTTTTTCATGCCGAGCTCGTGCGCGAAACGTTCCGCGCCCGCGCCCGCCAACATCACGTGCGGCAATCGTTCCATCACCTGCCGCGCAATCGAAATCGGATGCTCGTAATGTTGCACCGCGCACACCGCGCCCGCCGCGCGCGTTTTGCCGTCCATGATGCTCGCGTCCAATTCCACTTGACCCAGAATGTTGGGCAAACCGCCGTAACCGACGCTGTGGTCATCGGGATTCGATTCGACGAGACGAATCACCGCTTCCACCGCGTCCAACGCGCTGCCGCCCGCGCGTAGAATTTCCATTCCGTCCGCAAAACCAATTTCGGCGTTTGTGCTGCCAACTAAAAGCAATCTCGTATCTCCACAACAAAGGCAAGCACAAGGCATTGCCCCTACTATCGCACCATCGCACAATTGCACCATCGCACTACCGATAAAACACCAACGTTTTCACACTCAACGGCACGACGCGCCCATCCATCATCGGCAGACCAATGTCAATGTAATCGCCTTCGTCCAAACCTACCTGGTCAATGGACAAGAGCGCGCGATGCGGAATCAATGCTTTGATCGCCTGTCCCAAACTCTGCGCGTAATCGCGTCCGAGAATCAGAATCAGTGGACGTTCCGGCGCGAGTTCCCGCGTCGCGTATTCCGCCAGACCTTGCGCCAGATTTTGCAATTGTACAAAATCGAGCGCGCCGTGAATGTCCAACGCAATCGCCGCGTTTTCCGTACGTGGGTCAATTTCCATGCGCGCCATCGCGTCGCGCACCGCGTCGGGAATGTTTCCCGTACTGCCGAGATACGGACGCACCACCGGAACGTTTTTGATCGGCAGAATTTGTTTTTCCGCCCAAATCGTGGAACCCGAAAGCGTCACCGTTTGCGAACTGGCGCCGATCACTGTTGCGCGAATTGTTTCCGGCGGCTCGACCGTTTCCATCTGCCGCAGCACCACATTCTCGCGCAGCGCGATACCGAACAACGGACCGATGTCATCGTGCACCGTCACACTTTCGAGCGTGACCGTTTCCGGCGGATGATAAAAATAATGCCCGACGCCGCCGCTGATAAACAATTTCGTGTTGCGTCCGCTCACGCTCATCGGCGGCGTGAGCATCACTTGATGCGCGAGTTCGGACTCGCGTCCTTCAATTAATTCGACCGTCAATTGCGCCATCACATTGCAAAATTCGCGCAGCGGTCCGAGTTCCGCGCGCGCGCCGACGGCGATGGGCAAATTCTGGTGTTGAATGATTTTACGCGCGGGGTCGGCAATGTGACGAATTTGCATCGTCGCGCGGTCAATCTCGATAATGCGCCCGCCGACATTCATTGCCGCCGCCGCGAGCGTGTTACCCAATTCAAACACCGCGCTGTTTGCCGTGCCGCCGCCAATGTCCACATTCGTCACGCGCGCATAATGTTCGCGCGACCATGCCGCCGCGCCGCTGCCGCGTCCCGCCATTTGCGCTTCGAGGCGCGGACCCGCGACAGTGACAACAAATTCACCCGCGTATTTGCCGAGCGACTGCAAAATCTCCGCCGCGTTTTCTTTTTTCGCAATCTCGCCCGTGACAATGACCGCGCCCGTTTCGATTTGCGCTGGCGAAAATCCCGCGCGTTGATATTCGCGATTGACGATTTGTTCTAACGCGCGCACATCCACACGGTCGCGCGTCGCCAGCGGTGTGAAATAAATCTGCGATTGATACAAAATATCGCGGTCGCCAATGCCGATGCGCGGCACTTGGGACGACGGCGCGATGTTCCGCAAATAAATCCGCGAAAAAACAATCTGCGTCGTCGTCGTGCCAACATCCAGCCCGACACTCAAGAGGGAACGCGAGTCAGCCATGCAAGGAATTCACGAATGCTGTCACGCACAGCGTGACGACGAATCTACACGCAATCGTCATTCCGAACGGAGTGAGGAATCTTATTCGTGTTCTTGGCGGATGTCATGATTTCTTGAACGTGATTTTGCCGTCCACCGACAATTCATCAACGATTGCCATGATAACCGCATCGGTCGGCGTATCTTTGGTCGAGGTCGTTTGACGCGCGGAGGAACCTTGCGCAATCAACACCAAATCGCCGATGCCCGCGTCTACGGTATCAATCGCCGCAATCGGCTTGCCGACCAATTCGTTTTCGGTCGTCGCTTCGCGCACGATGAGGATTTTTCGTCCGGACAGTTTTTCGTCTTTGATGGTCGAGACCACGTTCCCGACGACGCGACAAATGAGCATGAGAGGGAGAGAGAACGAGAAGGAGTGATAGCATCCTACGCAGCGAAACACTCACGAATCGTCCTCGGTTCATGAAAAATTTCCCGCTAATAGATTATAGACGAGGCAATGTCGGATTGCAAACGACAATGGGTAAAGGCAGAAGATAGAAAGATGAAGGCTGAAAAGGGAATCTTCGATTCATCCTTCATCCTTCATTCTTCAAAATTCTGGATGAGCCACGTTTCGCCGAGCGAATGTTTCCACTGCGCGAATTCGCGCAGCGCGGCGCGCGTCGGTTCCACGACCAATGCGGCGTCCGTCGCCCATTCCAACAATTTCCAATCGCCGACGCTGTCGCCCGCGCAAAAATTCGGCGGACGTTCGCGCGTGACAAACATTTGGTACGCGTCCAATTTCCCGTCGCCCCACGAACACGGCGGCTCGAACGCCGCCGTAATTTTTCCGTTCACCACCGCGCGGCGCATGCCGATGACATTTTCAGGCGGCAAGAAATAACGCTCCACAAACGCTTCGATTTCCCATTGCGGCGACGCCGTAATAACAAACACCTGCCAGCCCGCGCGGCGGAACGCGTGCATCAAATCGCGGATTTCCCAACACATGCGCAGCCCGCGCGCCAATTCCAGCGTCAAGCGTTCGTCTTGAATTTTGCCCGCGTGCATCGTCGAAACGCTGAGACTCTGCGCGTCGTGGACGGCGTGACGCGGTTCCATTGCCCGCGCCAATTCAAGCGCGCGCGGGTCGTCACTGGTCAACGTTTCCACGCGACGCGCCTGCGCCAATTCGCGCGCCACGACGCGGCGCGTATATTCGCGCACCTGCGCGGGCGTCCAACCGACGAACGCGCCCGCATCCCACGCCCACGCTTGATTGTCGTCTTCGCTTTGATGCAGCGCCCACCGCGTGCGTTCCAATTCAAAATGCAGCGCGGCGCGCGTTTCCGCCGACTTGTGCGCGCGATAGGTTTCGTAACATTCCAAAATGCGCGTCGGCACCGGAATTTCCTCGACCCACGCGACAAATTCGGGCGAGTTGAAATGAAACGCCAAATCGCGGCATTGGGCGTGAAACACCGTATCCGCCGTGTCGCCGAACGCGCACGTCCCGTCCCAATCAAAAATCGCGATGGGCGCGTAGGAAAATTTTTGCGCGAGCAATTTTTCTAACGCCGCGCGATTCTCAGCCGTCCAACGTCCGTGTAACATGGCAGATGGCAGATGGCAGATGGCAAATCGCCTATCGTCCATCGCATTTCCAATTTCCAATTTCTAATTTCTAATTTTGAATGTCTAATTTCGAATTTCTAATCGCTTGCGCTCTTGTTCCATGGCGACCATATTTGTCCGCGCGGTCAGCAAAATTTCGCCGCGTTCCATTTCATATTCTGAACGCAGCATCGTCCCGTTCGCGCGCTCGCGCTTTAATTGTTTCAATTCTTCCAACGCCTGTTCGCGCTGGAGCATCAAATCAATGTATCCGCCCACGTGCGGCATGTCGCCGACAATGTCGAGCGCCTCCCACAAAATGCGTCCTTGATTGTTTTCGGGAATCGCGCCGCCGAGCAAGACCGAAAGCGTCGGCGCGAGGTCAATCAATTCGCACACGTCGAGACGCGCGCCCGCTTTGATGCCCGCGCCGCTGAGCAGCAGCGGAATGTGACGGTCGGTCTCGCACCACGCGCCGTGAAAGCCCGCCATCGGGCGCGCATGGTCAAACATCCAGCCCTCGCGCAATTGCAAAACATGCGTCCCCCAACGCGGACCGTACGCGCCGAGCAGTTCCAATTCATCGCGCGCGAAAATATCGTCCACGCGCGCGTCGCGCATCAACGCGTCGAATGCGTTCGCTTCAAAGCCGCGCGGCGAAAACGCGACCCGCCCGTTTGCCAGTGCGCCCGCGTTTTCCGCGAGCGCGTGCGGCACGCTTTCATACACCGGCGCCATGCCGTGGTCCGCATTCACCACGACGACCAAATCCGCGTCCATGTTGCGGTCGGCGTACGCATTCAACAAACGCGCGGTCATCGCGTCAATTTGCTGGATCGCCCACAGCGTTTCGTCCGCGTTCGGACCGTAGAGGTGTCCCGCCGAATCCGCGACATAGTACACGACATGCAAATAGTGCGGCTGCCATTCGCGCACCGCCGCAATCGCGTGCTCGGTAATTTCAAAATAATCTTCGCCGAACACGCCTTCGGTCAACAGCATGTCTGCGCCGCGCAAAAAACGTGACCCGATGTCCGCCGACGTAATTCCGCGCGGACGCCATGCTTCGGCAATCGTTTCCGCGCGCATCAGCCCTTCGCTGAAATCGAGCAAGCGATTGCCGAACGCGTCCAACATTTTCGGATACAAAAATTCGTGTGCGCCGACGCGCGCGCCCGTCAGCATGGAAGTGTGCGAAGGTCCCGTAATCGTCGGAAACACGCCGCGCGCGTCGGTCGCCGTCACGCCATTTTTGAGTAACACATCAAAGGTCGGCGTATGCGCTTGCGCGAGCGCCTGCGGCGTAATGCCGTCGGCGAGAATATGGAGCGCGTATTTCGGCGCGCGTTTCAAAAACGGGCGCGGCGCGGGTTGATAGGCAATCGTGTCCAGCGCGCGCAGTCGAGTGATGAGTTCGGGTGTGATGGATTTCATACTGTCTACCTGTCTACCTGTCTACCTATCTACCTTGCCTGTCTCCCGTTGTCTTGATACTCAAAACAAAATTTTGACTCCCAACGTCATAATAATCACATTGCCGACCAGACTTGCCCACACGCGAAAACTCGGCGGCATGTGTTTGTGCGCGAGCGCGCCGATGACAGCCAGCAGTGATTGCCATGACCAGGACGCGAGCCATGCGCCCAAAACGAACGCGCCTTTTTCCGCCGCGTTGGGCGCCGTGCCGACCGTGCCGCCCAAAATCAGCGCGGCAAAATACGCAATCGTCGCAGGATTCAACAATGTGAGTCCGAGCAGCGCGAAATACGTTTGCCCGATGTTTGCGCGAATCGCTTTGCCTTGCAGCGCGTTGTGATTTCCGCGCGCGCGCCAAATGTGGTACAAGCCGCGCGCGCCGAGCCCGACCAAAAACACAGTGCTTGCGATTTTCAAGAGCGGCGCAACCGGCGCGAGAAATTGCGCCACGAACACGCCCACCGTTACCGCGATAGTCGCATAAATCAAATCAGCGGTCGCTGCGCCCGACCCTGCCGCCACGCCGTACCAAAAGCCGCGTTGGAGCGCCGTTTCCAAAATCAAGACTGCAATCGCGCCCACCGGAATCGCAATCGCGTAGCCCGCCAGCGCGCCGTTCAAAAAGAAATACGCCATCGCAGCTAGCCCTCACCCTCGACCCCTCTCCCCATGGGAGAAGAGAAATTTCAAGCAAAACAAAAAGAGAAGGCGCCGCGACGCCTTCCCCCGTGCTCTATTTCGTTACGCGGTGTGCGGCGCAATCAGATTTCGCTTTCCACCGTTCCCCTCGAAGGCTTGAGCGTCAAGACCGCTTCGCGCGGGAATACGACGGTAATTTCGGCGCCGCGCTGCGGCAGCGTCAAATTCGGATTGTTGAAAGTGTCGAAGGAAATAACGCTGTCGCGCAATTTTACGCGTGTGCGCACAATTGAGCCGAGAAACGTCGTCTCTTCGACGCGACCTCGCAAATGATTCACCGCCTCGCCCTTCCCCGCGCCGTCGAGGTCAATCATTTCCGGGCGCAGCGCGATAGAAATCATTTCGCCGTTGATCGCCTCATCCAGTTTGGGTCCGACAATCTGCTGTCCTTCCAAATCCAGCGTCCCTACGGTTCGGTCCACCACACGCGCGGTTAACTGGTTCAACGTCCCCACAAACGACGCGACGAATTGCGTTTTGGGGAAATTGTAAATCTCGAACGGCGTTCCAACTTGTTCAATCCGTCCCTCGCTCATCACCACGATACGGTCGGACAACGACATGGCTTCTTCTTGGTCGTGCGTCACATAGACCGCCGTAACGCCGGTTTGGCGTTGAATCGCGCGGATTTCCGTGCGCAGCGAAACGCGAATTTTCGCGTCGAGCGCCGACAGCGGTTCATCCAGCAACAGCAGTTCCGGCTTGATGGCTATCGCGCGCGCCAAGGCGACGCGCTGCTGCTGACCGCCGGACAATTGCGCGGGGTAATGTTTGGCGCGGTTGGTCAGGTGAATCAATTTCAACATTTCCTCGACGCGCGCTTCGATTTCGGCTTTGGGGCGATGCGCCACGCGCAAGCCAAATCCGATATTGTCCGCAACCGTCATGTTTGGAAACAACGCGTACGATTGAAACACCATGCCAATGCGGCGTTTGTTCGCGGGAATGTGCGTCACGTCCGCGCCGTTGATAGCGATTTTGCCCGCCGTCGGTTGTTCAAAGCCCGCAATCATGCGCAAGGTGGTCGTCTTGCCGCAGCCGCTCGGTCCAAGAAACGACACAAATTCGCCGCGCTCGACGCTCAGATTGAAATCTTGTACGGCGGGCGCCGCATTACTAGAAAATTGTTTGCGGATGTTCGAGAGTTCGAGAAAAGCCATGCGGAATTTTCGATTTTTGATTTATGATTTCGGATTTGGACGGTGCAATCACAAATCAAAAATCATAAATCACAAATCTCTCAATGCGCGCCGGTGGTTTGCGTCTCGGTTCCGCGCGTCACGAAATAAATCAAAATCATCGCGCCCCATGTCAACAAAAAGCTCGCGATCGAAAGCGCGGCGGGTTCGTACGCTTTGTGTTGTCCCAACAACTGCAAATAGGGACCAAACGCGGGGCGTCCCAAAAATGTCGCGATGGTCAATTCGCCGACGACAATCGCAAACGTCAGCAGCGCGCCGCTCAACAATGCCGCGCGCAAATTCGGCATGATGATGCGGAACATAATCGTAATCCAATTCGCGCCCAGACTCTGCGCGGCTTCCGTCAGCGTCCGCACATCTATCGCGCGCAAACCGTTATCCACCGAGCGATACATGTACGGCAGCGCCAACACGACATAGCCCGCGACGAGCAAAATATTCGTGCTGAAATCCGTATTGGTCAGCGGCGGCAACAGGGAAATCGGACCGACCGCCAGCGGACGACTGTAGAGTTTGATGTAACCAAAAACCAAAATGATCGCCGGGATGACGAACGGGAGCAGGGTAATAAATTCCACAATCGGGCGCAGCTGCGGCAGTTTCAACTGCACCCAATACGCGGTGAGCACAATCAAGAGAACGCTGATGACAATCGAAATCAGCGCCATTTGATTCGAGAAAATAAAGGTGCGCCAAAAATCGTCGTCCGCAAACGCGCGCGCGTACGCGGCAAACCCAATCACGTCGCGCTCGGCGCGCAGCGAGAAATCGAACGCGCCCCATAACGGGATGACCAAATACAGCACGCCCAGGATGACCCAAAACCAGCCCCACACTGTCGAGCGTTTCATTGCAGCCACCTCGCCGCGCGACGCTGGAGCCACGTGTACGCCAAAATCGAGACCGCCATAATGACGACCATCCCCAGCGCCATCGCATAGCCCAAGCCGGGATTGTGCAGCACATCGCCGCGAATCTGTGCGCCAATTTGAATCGTCACCAATTGCAGCCGTCCGCCCGTCAACGCGTACGCGGTGGCGTACGCGCCGAACGCGTTGCCAAACAACAAAATCATCGTGCCCAAAATGGATGGCATCAAAATCGGCAGTGCCACATACCGCCAATATTGAAAACTCGACGCCCCCAGATTTTGGGATGCCTCGCGCCATTCGCGTTTCAATCCTTCCAACGCGGGCATCATGACAAGCACCATCAACGGAAATTGAAAATACAGGTACGTCAGCGAGAGACCCAGAAAACTGTACAGATTAAATCCATGGTCATAAATATTGTAATTAAAGGTATCGCGCAAAAATTGGGTAATGAATCCGGTTCGTCCCAACGCCGCCACAAACGCAAACGCCAATGGCACGCCCGCAAAATTCGACGCGACACCGCAAGCGGTCACCATACTCGTTCGCACCGGACCGGGCACGCCGGTCATGACCAACGCGTAGGCAATGAAAAAACCAAACAATGCGCCGAGTACGGCAGTCACCACACTGATTTGAATGCTCAGCGTATACGCGCTGACAATATCGGGGCGCGACAAATCGAGAATATTTTGCAGCGTGAAATTTCCGTCCGCCGCCGTAAAGCTCCCCGTGAACAACGAGAGCGACGGCAGAACAAGAAACAATAACGCAAAGAGGAAAAATGGGAGCACGCCCACCCACGCCAGCGGGATACCCCCAAAGCGCGCAATGAGGTCACTCGAAGTTTTGGGAGGAGCAACTGCGGCTTGAGCCATTTTTGAAAATGGGTAGCAGCGGAATCGCGTCCCGCTGCTACCCTGCACGCTTACATTTATTGTCCTGACTTGATGTCTGCGCCTACAACCTTGTCCCAGTTCTTGACGACAACATCCTTGCCCGCAATCAGGTCCGCGTTCGAGGGGAATACGGCGCCTTCGGTGCTCGGCAGTTTCGCTTTCAGGTCGGCAGGAATTTTGCCGGCTTTGTCCATCGCGTCCTGACGAATGGGATGGCAGTATCCGGGCGGCGCAAGCCAAATCAATTGACCTTCGTCGGAATACAAATATTCCATCCACAGTTTCGCCGCGTTCGGATGCGGCGCATAGGCGCTGATGGCTTGGACGTACACGCCCGCGATGCGACCGCTCTTGGGCACGATAACGTCAACCTTCGGGTTGCCGTTCATGCTGTCGCGTCCGGCGAGGGCGTTATAGTCCCATGTGATGCGAATTGGCGTCTCACCTTTGGCAACCGACGCGTTGTTCGCAATCAATGGCACGAGATTGCCCGCCTGATTCATTTGGGCAAAAAATTCCAAACCTTTGGTCGGGTCGGCAACCGTTCCACCCATTGCCAGCGCTGCGCCTTGAACCGTTTGAATCGCTTGGTTCGACGTGCGCGGGTCGCCCGACATGCCAACCGCCGACTTGTATTCGGGTTTCAGAAGGTCTGCCCAATCTTGCGGCGGATTCTTGATGACGTCACTGTTCACCATGAACGACATGACACCATAGTAATCGCCATACCAATAGCCATCGGGGTCCTTGGCGCTGTCCGGAATGTCATTCCACGTTGCCACTTTGTACGGCATAAACAAGCCGTCTGCCTTGCCCGAATCGCCAAAGGCGAACCCAACGTCCACGACATCGGGCGCCTGCGGACCCTTGTTGTCCTTGTTCGCTTTGATGGCTTCGATTTCGTCACCCGAACCGGCATCGGGATTCAATTCATTTACGGTAATGCCCGGATATTTCTTTTTGAAACCGTCAATGACGCCGCCATAGTTGCACCAGTCGTGCGGCAGCGCGATGGTCGTCAACATGCCTTCGGCTTTGGCAGCTTGATACAGGGCATCCATATCTGTTGCGCCGCCGGACGGAGCTTGCGTCGGTTGCGCGGGCGCGCTTGTCGGTTGGGGCGCGGTGGTTGGCTGCGGTGCAGTCGTCGGGGGGACCGCTGTGGGTTGCGGTGCGGCGGTCGGGGGCGCTGCCGTTGGTTGTGCCGCCGGCGCGCACGCCATGATTGCCAGCGCAATCAACACCACTGCCATAATCGGTAAAACACGTGCAAGTGCTTTCATTCTTCTCCTCCTGAAAGATTCGTACGGTATATTTGGTGAGGGAACTTTTGGAATCACTTACGGCTCACTGCACCTCCTCCGAGCAATGTGTGTGAGGGAAAGGACAACTGCTCCACTATACGTTGGAGATTTTAAGAGCAAGTTACGCGCCTATAAAAAGCCCGCCAAGAAAACATTAAGATTACTTAATCTGAAATCTATGCGCACCCGCCCCTTTGCCGGTGGTCTGAAAGAATGGAAAACGCAAACGAGTGTGGGCTTGTCAGCGCCTATCTCACACTATCAAGGGGAAACGGCAGCGCCTTCGAGTTCTAACGCATGGAGGCAAAATTCAAGTGGCAGGGTTTTTGAGAATGGCGATAGTCTAGCATCATTGCGCGTCGTGTGTCAAGAGGGAGATGAAAGACCACTGACGACGGACGGCACGATGTCGGTGACAGTCGGTTGCTCCTCGTCGGCGAGCAATGGGGGAAACGCGAGCGCGTCCGTGAAAATGTCGTTGAACTCGCTGCGCCCCGACAATTCCACATATTCAATAAATTCGGGAATGCGATTCGCGGCTTCGCGTTCGCGGAAAGAGAGCAGCGCGATTTTGGCGCCTTCGCCCGCGCTGTTGCCCACCGCGACAATGCGTTCCACCGGCACCCATGGCACCAAACCAATCGCGCGCGCGCTCGCCGGATTGATATAACTCCCAAAGGAACCTGCGAGCAAAACCTCGCGCAAATCGTTCGCGGTCACGCCCATCTGCTGCATCAACACCGCGACCCCCGCCGCAATCGAACCCTTGGCGAATTGCAGCGCGCGAATGTCTTGCTGCGTCAACACGATTCCGGACTCGGCATCGCTCAACCGAAATGCGCGCACTCCGTCAATCGTAACGAGCCGTTCAATCAACACTGCGGGAAGTTTGCCGCGCGCATCTTCGGGACGAATCAAACGTCCCGACGCATCCACCAACCCCGCGCGATACATTTCCGCGACCGCGTCCACTAATCCCGAACCGGCAATGCCGAGCGGTTTGAATTGACTGCCGCCGATGATTTGTAGAATCACGTCGCCCTGCTCCGTGATTCTAACGCCTTCGATGGCGCCTTCACTTGCGCGCATCCCGTGTTTGATTTGCGCGCCTTCAAACGCGGGACCCGCCGGCGCGGCAGTCGCCAGCGTGCGCTTGAGCGAACCCAACACAATTTCGCCGTTCGTGCCCACGTCAATCAGCAATCGCAGCTGCGCGTCTTTGTTGCGCGTGAGGTCGGTCGCCAAAATGCCTGCGACAATGTCCGCGCCGACGTACGCGCCCAAATGCGGCAGCGTGGAAACGCGCGCTTCGGGATGCAACCGCAAACCAATGTCCGCCGCGCGAAAGGTCACGGCTTGGGTAATCGCGGGAATAAACGGCGCCACCGAAATCGGTTCGGGGTCAATGCCGAGCAGCAAATGCAGCATCGTCGCGTTGCCGACGACAACGCTTTCGTAAATCTGTTCGCGCGCAATGCCCGACTGCGCGGTGAGTTGGTCGAGCAATTCATTGAGCGTTTCGATAATGCGCGTCTGCAATTCCACGAGTCCGTTCCGCTCCATCATCGTGTGCGACACGCGCGAAATCACGTCCGCGCCGAACGACGCCTGCCGATTCAATTCGGATTTGACCGCTTCGACCGCGCCGGTATTCAGATTCACAATCGCGCCGACCACCGTCGTCGTGCCAATGTCCACCGCCAAGCCGTAATTACTGCCGCGCGTGTCGCCGGGCTCAACCGCAATCAATTCATCGCCGACGATGACCGCTGTTACTTGAAAATTATTCTCGCGTAAAATTTTGGGCAGCGTCCGCCACACCGCGAGATTGGAACGCACGTCATAGCCCTCTTTTTCCAACGCAGCATGAACGCGTCCCAAATCCGAGAGCTGATCTTCCAAGCTCGGCTCGGACAATTGCAGAAAGACTTTGGCGACATTCGGATTGAGAATGACGTGATGCCCATAGCCGAGCAGCGCGGCTTTGGGGTTGCCCATCAAACGCGGCACATCCACAACACAATCCGAATGCAGCACCGCGCGGCAAGATAAACGCCAACCTTCCGCCAACTGCGCTTCGCCAATAAATTTGCGGTCGGCTTCGCGTATGGGCGCGCTGCCTTGGAGGACGCGCACTTTGCATTTGCCGCAGGTGCCGCGTCCACCGCACGTCGAATCAATTGCCAGCCCCATCCAATTCGCGGCGTTAAAAATTGTCGTGCCTTCCGGCGCGTTGGTTACGGTCTCACTCGGGAGAAAACGAATCTCGTATTTCACGGGTCAGAGTATATATGGATACACGAAAACAGGGAAACAAGTAACGGCTGTACCTGTTTCCCTGTTTACTTGTTTTAGGCAGCGGCATTTACTTGTCAGCGATTTTTTGTTTCGCGCGAAAATCGGCAATCCAATTCACCGCGTACGCGTCGTGCCCGAGCAAAACGTCACTCGCCATGACCGCCGCGCGAATCGTTTCATTCATCGCGTCGGTAATGGCGCTCGTCAAGCCCGCGTACATTGCCATCGCCAAATACGACGCGGTGAGCGGCGCGCGATTCGGCAAACCGAACGAAGTGTTGCCCGCGCCGCACGTCATATTGACGCCCAATTCTTGGCGAATCAGCCGAATGGTTTCGAGCGTCACTTGAATCGCCGTGGGGTCGGCGGCGACGGTGAGCGCGAGCGGGTCAATTACAACATTTTCCGGCGGGATGCCGTAATCGGCGGCGCGTTGGACAATTTTCATCGCAATCGAAAGACGCACTTCGGGGTCCATCGAAATGCCGGTCTCGTCGTTCGCCATGCCGATGACGGCGCAGTTGTATTTTTTGATGAGCGGCAAAATCATTTCGAGGCGTTCATCTTCGCCGGTCACGGAATTGACCAGCGGCTTGCCCTCATAGACCGCGAGCGCCGCTTGCAGCGCTTCAAACACCGACGAGTCAATGCACAACGGCACATCCACCACGCTCTGCACAACTTGGACCGCCTGCTTGAGCATCGCGGGTTCGTCGCCCATCGGATAGCCCGCGTTCACATCGAGCATGTGCGCGCCGGCGGCGACTTGGGCGATGGCATCGTTGCGCACGCGGTCAAAATTGCCCTCCGCCATTTCCGCGCCGAGTTTTTTGCGCCCGCTCGGATTGATTTTTTCGCCAATCATCACAAACGGCACATCGTCGCCGATGATGACGGTTTTGGTTTTGGATTCGAGAATGGTCTGCAAGAGAATCAGCCTCTGGTCTCCAGTCTCCAAGCGTGAATCCGAGACTGGAGATTGGAGATTATCCCGGCTCTACCGCGCTCATCATGTTTTCCACCGCCGCGATGGCATCTGCCAACGCGCCGGTCGGGGCATCGCCTTCGGCATTCACAAATTTCTTTGCCAAACGCGCGGTTGCGCTCGCATCGGGCGCATAGCCGTCGGTGCCGGAAATTTCCGCGTAATGCGCGGTCACCGGCGCGCCGCCCGCCATCACTTTGACTTGGTCGCGCAGCCCCGCCTTTTTCAACGCTTCGATGTTCACTTTGATCATCGGCATCGTGGTCGTCAGGAACGCGCTAAAGCCCAACACATCCGGCTTGTGCTCTTCGACGGCTTTGACGAATTTTTCAGGCGATACGTTCACGCCCAAATCAATGACCTGAAAGCCCGCGCCTTCCATCATGATGTTGCACAAATTCTTGCCGATGTCGTGAACATCGCCTTTGACCGTGCCCATCACCACTTTGCCAATCGTCTTTTCGCCGCGCGCGGCGAGGAGCGGGCGCAGCAGCGTCAACGCGCCTTGCATCGCTTTGGCGGACATGAGCATTTCGGGCACAAAGAAATCGCCGACTTCGAAACGCCGTCCGACTTCTTGGAGCGCGGGCAAAAGTCCGCGTCCGCCCAATTCTTTGTTCTCGCCGCCGTAGAGCATGTCGAGAGGATCCACGCCGAGTTCCAAGCCTTGCTTGGTGAGGTTGGTCACTTCGGCAACTTTGCCCAACACGGTGTTGTCGTACATTTGTTGGAGAATCTCATCTGGTGTCATACATCACACTCCACGAGTAACAATCATAACTTTTATCGCGCCCTGTTACGCGACCTACGCATAACAAAACACCAATGGCTGCGCAACGGTACGCCATTGATGTTCCATCCAGACTCGGATATTTTACCACACAAAATTCGAATTGTAATTTTTGCGACGCGTTACAAGTCTGCCACCGAGTGTATCACCAAGTCGGCGTGCGGCGCGAGCAGTGACGCGTCCGCCAAACCGGTCATCACGCCAATCACATATCCGACGCGCGCATTGCGACCCATTTCCAAATCTGCCACCGCGTCACCTACCACAACCGTGTGTGTCGGCGCGATGTTCAATGTGCGGCACAAATGCAAAATCATGTCGGGCGCGGGTTTGTTAGGCAAGCCGTCGTCCGCGCAAACCACCGCGTCAATGTAGCGCGCAATGCCTAACGCGTCGAGCGTCGCGCGTGTCGGCGCGCGGTCGTCACTGGTCGCCACGGCGAGATGAATGCCTTGCGCGCGCAATTTTGCAAAAAGGGGCGGAAGGTCTGCCACCGGATGGGCAAGCGCAACCGGGTCGGGCACAAACCATACGCGGTCTGTCACTACGTCCGCTTGCGTGCGCGAAAAACCGGAGCGCCACACGACATCGGCGGTCATGTCGCGCAGCGTTTTCATCGAACACACTGCCAGCGGCGCGCCCGCGATGACGCGCGCATTGACCGCATCATAGCCCATCGTGTGATACAACAAATCGGTCAGCGGGTGCTGCGTCGCGGCTTCGAGACGGCGCGCGAGTTCAGCGATCCAACTCGCCCACATGAAATTGAAATCAATCAGCGTGCCGTCTTTGTCAAAAACAATCAGCGCAGGAGTGAAAGGGATGAGAGCCAGCATGGACGCAGCCATCGGAGCACCAAGCGCGGCGATGCGCGGAGCGCATTCAACTGCGGCGCGCTTTCGGTTTGAATTTCAAAAGTTCACTGACGGCGGCTTTGCCATAGACCGGCACCACCCACTGTTTGGCTTTGCGAAACGCCCTGCCAGGTTGAATGCCCGCGTCGAGCAAGAGGCGCCGTAGTTGTTTCAAATCGTCTTGGGTGCGGACGACGATGCGGAGCTCGTACCCCTTTTTGTACGCTGTCCAACCTTCATCTTGGCGCTCGGCACTGGGCACGCGCGCATAACTGTTGGAGCGTACATAATCGGCAAGCGTGAGTGCTTCTGCCATCGGAACCCCTCCTGTGCTCTAGCGTTGGTTTTCGCTCAGCAGGTCGCCAAACGCTTCAAAGCGCGCGGCGTGCTCGCGTTTGTGACCGTAATAAGTATAGACCAAAAAATCGTCCAGCGAATATTCGTCGCCGTACCACGGCAATGTGCCCGTCGCGCGCAATTCTTCCGGCGAAAATTTTTCGACGAGTTCCATCACGCGCGCGTACGCTGTGTGATACGCCTGCAAGAGTTCGTCAAAAGTCATACCTTCTTTTTCCGCGACCAACACATCGTTCAACTGCGGGCTCATGCGCGTAATGTTGAGCGGCGGCGGCGTATGAGCGATGAGACTCTCGAGCAGCTGCGCGAGCAATTCTTCAAAAATCGCGAGATGCGCCATCGCTTCGCGCGCTGACCACCAACCCACCACGCCGGGCGCGGTGCGTTTGTCGGAAGGTACGCGTTCGACGCTTGCCAACAATGTGCGATTGCCGTAAAAGAGAATGTCGCGCGCATTCATGCTTTGCCCCTTTACTCGTACAATCCGCCATCCGGCAAGACTACGCCTTCCAACTTGGCATTGCGCAAAAGGGCACGGATGAGTTTCGCGTCCACCAATGCCGCCGAAGTCAAGTCGGCGCCCGTCAGGTCGGCGTCTTGCAGATTGGCTTTGCTCAGGTCGGCGAGATGCAAATCCGCGTTTTGCAAATTCGCGCCGCACAAATCGGTTTCCACGAGATTGGCTTTTGCCAAATTGGCGTTTTGCAGATTCGCATGGCTCAGGTCGGCGAAACGCGCGAGCGCGAGCGAAATCTCCGCGCCCTGCAAATTCGCGCCCGCCATCTCCGCGCCGACCAAATTGGCTTTGGTGAGAATCGCGTGACTCAGGTTGACGTCGGCAAGAAAGACTGCGCCGAAATTGACGCCTGCCAAATCCAGCGCCGCGAGCTCCGCGCCGCTCAAATCGGGAATCTCGGTCGTGTGCGTGCGCCGCCACGCGTTCCACGCCTCGACGCCCTCGCGCAATTTGGCTAAATGTTCCGGATTCGCCATCGTCACTCAACCCCGCCCACGCGCTTAAAACGGGTATCCTTTTACGCCCAAGCAGCCCTTGAGCGCGGAAATTTCACCCATTACGTCGCGAGTGTGACCGACAATGAACATACTGAACCAAATTGGAAATGGTATTTCGCCACGACCGACTATTTGCATGTCAACACGGCTCGCCAACCGCGCCTCATCGGCTTCATTGATGTACGCCTGTGTATTCTCGAACACCGCGCGCATGTATTGCGCCAACGCGTTCAAATCGTGAACGCGGAACGCGCGCGCGCGTTCCGCCGTCAACGCGGTCACCATTTCCGGCGCGGCGCTGAAACCGGTGCGCCCCAGCCACGTGGACATGCACAAAGGCGCGCCACCTTTCGCGACCGCGTTAACCAACATATCTTCTGTCAGCACCAAATGCGCGTAGCGTTCGCCAATGGGGTGCATCACACCCGGCGGTATCCAATCCGCCATTTCTTGTGTCACGTCCGCGACCGTTTGCGCGAACGCGTTATGTGCGCTTTCTAAATTCTTGGCGAGGACCTGCTTCAAATCCATCGGTTATCTCCTCAACCCGCAATTACGCCACACCTCCCAATCAGGAGAGACAGCACTCTACACTTGCGCGCCGCTCAGTGTAGCAAGATGCTCGCGGTCGTGTTTCAATGCTTCGCGCATCAAGCCCGCCACGTCCACTTTGCCAAAGACGCGATGTTCGCCGCGCCCAACCTTCGTCTGTCAACGCGCGCAAATACTTGCACGTTTGGCTGCGGCGAAACTCGAACGCGTCGAGCAGCGACAAAATATCGGTGGCGCCAAATTCCGCTTCCCACGCGTACTGCGCGGGGTCCCAATATTCCCAAAACGGATTTTCTTCGCGCTGCATTTGCGCGAGGCGATACTGCCACACATCCACTTCACAACGCCACAAATGTCCCAATGCCGCGCCCGTGGACCATTCGCCATTTGCTGCCGCGTGCATCCCGCGCGTGCGAATCGCTTGCCGCAGCTGTTTCGGCACGTCCGCATTTCCACTTTCCAGAATCACGTCATCCGCTCGCGTTGAATTTCAAGTTTGCGTTTGGCAATGAATTCTTCTACCGCGTCGCGGATACCTTCATCCAGCGCCGGCTTTTCGTATTCGCTCAACCATTTTTTCCACACGCGATTCGCGCGCACGTCGGCGGTTTCCGCGCCTTTTTGTTCCCAACGCACATAATTTTGCACATCCGCGATGAGCGGGCGATAAAACGCGTCGCGGAAATGCCGCATCGTGTGCGCCGCGCCAAAGAAATATCCGCCGGGTCCGATTTCTTCAAAGGCGTCGAGCGCCAATCCTTCCTCGTCCAACGCAATGCCGCCGAGAAACACTTGCATCATTTTCAAAAGTTCCACATCCATCGCAAATTTCTCGTACGACGAAACGAGTCCGCTTTCGAGCCAGCCTGCCGCGTGCAAAACAAAATTCGTGCACGCCAGAAACGTGGGGAACAATGTCATCGTCGCTTCCCACATCGCTTGTCCATCCGGCACTTTGGATGAGGTCAAGCCGCCGCCGCTGCGAAACGGCAATTTGTACTTGCGCGCGAGCTGTGCGCTGACAAATAACGCGGCGGCAGATTCCGGCGTGCCGAACGCAGGACTGCCCGACTGCATATCGCTGTTGGACAAAAACGAACCGTACACGATAGGCGTGCCCGGACTGACCAGCTGCGCGAGCGTAATGCCCGCGAGCGCTTCGGCGTTTTGCTGCACGAGTGTGCCGCCAATCGCTACCGGCGACATGGCGCCTGCGAGAATGAACGGCGTAATGATGAGCGGCTGGCGCGCTTTGGCGTACGTCAACAAGGAATCCAACATGCGCGTATCGTACAAGCGCGGGCTGTTGACGTTGATGAGCGAAATCATCACCGGATTTTTTGCCAACACCTCGCGCCCGCCAAAAACGATGGACGCGAGTTCCACGCAGTCGTTCGCGTTCTCGGCAGACACGACGTTGCCCATAAAGGTTTTGTCCGCCAGCGTCAACTGCGCGTGCAGCATGTCGAGATGGCGCGTCTCTTGCGGCTCGTCGTTCGGTTCGACCACCGTGCCGCCGACGTTGTGAATATCCGGCACGACTTGGGCGAGTTTGATGAAATTGCGATAGTCTTCGAGCGTCGCTTCGCGGCGACCTTTGTCCAAATCCTGCACATTCGGCGGACCGTACACGGGCGCGAGCACCATATGGTTGCCGCCGATGACGACATTGTTTTGAGGGTTGCGCGCGTGCAGGGTAAATTCGCGCGGCGCTTTCGCCACTTGGTCCATCACCAATTCGCGCGGGAATTTCACCAGCGGCGCGGGCAGCGCCTCGCGGTCCACCGCACAGCCTGCGCGTGCGAGCACTTCCACCGCCTCATCGTGATTGAACGCGATGCCAAATTCCTCCAACACGCGCATTGTCGTTTCGTGAATTTTTTCAATGCCTTCACTCGGCATGTATTCGTATTTTGGTGCGGTATGTGTAATCATGAATGATCTTGGAAAGTGGAGATATGGAACACCCTGCGCGTAATATTACCAGAAATTTGGACGTGTGAGCGAGTGAATTCCAAGGGGCGAACTTACTCGTCCGCGTTGACGATACGCGCCACTGTCGCGCGCACCTCCGCGTCCTTGCCGCGCTGCATCGCCGCGTCCAGTTCGGCTTTGCCTAATTTTGTTTCGAGTTCAACTTGGACCGATTGAAAATCCAGCGCAATGTCCGCCGTACTCGCGGGATGCTGAAGCGCCAAGCCCAACAATTCCGCGCTGCGCTCGAAATTCCCGCGCGCCAATTCCAGTTTCGCCATGGCGGCGAGAACATACAGCGCGAGTCCCAGCACACCCAATGACAGGCTCGCTTCTAACGCGGCGCGAAATTCTTGCTGCGCGGCTTCCACATCGCCGCGCGCCAGCGCGAGACTGCCCAAGTTCGAACGAATCAACGCCACGCCTTCGCGGTCGCCAATCTCTTGCGCAATCTGGAGCGCCTCGTGCTGATACCGCGCGGCGCTTGCCGTATCGCCGCGTTGTTCGGCGAGCACGCCGAGATTGATGAGCCGAATGCCGATGCTGTAGCGGTCGCCGAGCGCGCGGCTGAGTGCCAGCGCGCGTTCGAAATATTGCTGCGCGAGGTCGTACTGGTGTTCGTCGCGCGCCACGACGCCGAGGCTGTTCAAGCAGCTCGCAATCCCATCACGGTCGCCGAGTTTTTCATACAACGCGAGACTCGCGCGCAAATGCTCCGCCGCCAACTCATTTTTGCCTGCGTAATTGTACGCAATGCCGAGCTGCCTTTGGGCGCGCGCAACCGCTTCGTCGTCGGCGGCGTCTTGCGCCCACCGCAGCGCCTCTTGACCCAATTCGCGGGCGCGTCCGTGTTCGCCGCATTGACTGGCGATGCGCGCAATGCCCGAAAGCGCGGTGGCGGCGGTCCGCGCATCCGCCGTTGCAATCGCCATGCTCAGCGCGTTCTGAAAATTCTCTTGCGCGACGCCGTAATCCGCGCGACGGCAGTAAAGGTCTCCCAACCGCGCATAGACGCGCGCGCGTTCCGCATTCGGTTCTTGGGGAAGGACAGCCAACGCGTGTTCAAACGCGTGAATGGCTTCGGGGAACGCGCTGATTTGGAGTGTGCGTTCCCCATAGCGCATCCAATACTTGACGGCGTTGGCATTGTCGCCTGCGGCGGTATAGTGATGCGCCAGCAGCGCGAGATATTCATCCGACGAGTCGCCAAATAAATTTTCGCAGCTGCGCGCAATGCGGCGATGCAGCTCGCGGCGGTCCTGACGCAGGAGCGATTGATAAGCGGCATCCTGCGTCAGGACATGTTTGAAAAGGTATTCGGACCCGGATTCGTCACTGCGGCGAATCAAGTCCGCCGCCTTGAGCACGGCTAACACTTGAGTGACGTGCATGACGCGTCGAAACTATTTGCCCATTTCGAACGTGCGCCGATAAATTCCTTCGTACGCCTTTTGCGTCAAATCGCGCGGGTTGCCAATCGTCTGCGGATCTTGGAACGCAATCTCGGCGAGCATGGGAATTTCGGATTCGTCAAATCCCAATTCTTGCAGCGTCGGGATATTCAAATCGTCGGTCAATTCGTACACCGCTTCGACGGCGAGTTCTGCCGCGTCGTACACATTCAAGCCGCGCGTGTCTTTGCCCAATGCTTGCGCGATGCGCGCGAATTTTTGCGGCTCGCCCATGTAATTGTATTCCATGACCGGACCGAGCACGCGCGCGGTCAAGGCGCCGTGCGGCACATCGTGCACACCGCCCGCCGATTGACTCATCGCGTGCGCGGCGCCCGCGCTTTCGGTGCCGTACGACAGCGCGCCGAGCATCGCTGCCATACTCATTTTGTAGCGCGCCTCGATGTTGTGTCCCTGCGCGTAGGCGATGCGCAAGTACTGTCCGATATATTCCATCGCCAAGAGCGCGGTCGCATCCGGCAGCGGCTGGGCGTACGCGCAGGTGTAACATTCAATCGCGTGCGCGAGCGCGTCCATGCCGGTTCCCGCCGTGACAGGCGCGGGCAACTCGAGCGTGAGTTCGGGGTCAATCAACGCGACCCACGCGCCAATTTTCGCCGTGCCGCCGACGTTGAATTTGATTTTGCGCTGTGGGTCGGTGATGACTGCCCACAGTGTCACTTCGCTGCCGGTGCCTGCGGTGGTGGGAACACAGATGGTCGGCGGAATGCGTTTTTGAATCGGCTGCGGGTCCGCCCATTCGTAATTCAAAATCGAGCCGCCGTTTTCGACGACGACGCCAACCGACTTGGCAGTATCCATCGAACTGCCGCCCCCGAACCCGATGACGCCATCACACTTTTCGGATTTGTACAGCGCGGCGGCTTCGTCCACTAATGCAATTGGCGGATTCGGCGCGACGCGGTCGAACACGACAAAATCCATATCCGCTTCCTTGAGTGGATTTGTCGCGCGTTCCAACAACCCCGCTTTGACAATGCCGGGATCGGTGACAATAAACGGGCGGCGCATTCCCAGCGCGCGCGCTTCTTCGGCAAGCGTTTGAATCGCGCCAATCCCATGTTTCATTACAGTTGGTACTTCAAAGGAACGAACGTGTGGCATAGTGACTCCTGTTGAACGTTAAAGGTTGAAGGTTGAACGTTCGCTATTGTAACATTCAACCTTCAACGTTCGACGTTCAACTTTATCCGCGCCGAACTTCTTCCGGCAGTTCGTACCATTTCACTTTTTCGCCCACACGGTCGCGCATTTTCCAGCGCATACTCTTGGGTGAATTTTGCAGCGCGGCTTCGAGTCCGCCGAGACGCGCGCGCAGCGTATCATGTTCATGCGCGTCCATTTCCACCGTCTGCAAGTACCGTTTTATTTTGCCGATGCTGAGCATGGAGGTTTTCCACAAACCCCAATCGTCGCTCGTCAACTGTGTCACGCGGTTGATGTTAATGGTCTCGCTGTCGCTTTCGCCAATCGGGTGGTCGAGCAAGAGCGCGCACACGTCACGAATATCTTTTTCGTTCATCTCGAAAATTTGGAGTTTCGTCAACAGCAATTCCGCCAGTGGAATCGTCAGCGGCTCTAAATTCATGCGCTCTGTAATCGGAATCTTGTGACACATCATGAACTGCGCGACAAAAACATCAATCTGCCGGCGATGCTCCTCGTCGTAAAACAGCAAACGCACATCGCCGTTGAACAAATTGAAATTTTTGTTCGGCGCATAACCCAAATCGGCGAATATTTTTTCGATTTTGCTCGCTTGCTTTTGCGGCGTGGCAAAGTCAATGTCGGGATACGGGCGCGTGAGTGAACGATGATTCGCGCTGGGCGAATGCAGACGCACCGCTAACCCGCCGAGCAATCTCAAAGTAATGCCCTGCTGTTGTGCCGTTTGCACCACGCGCAGGGCTTCGTCCTGGATGTTACTGAGAGGCATTTGTTTCGATGGAGTAGGAGAGAAAGAGAGCGCAAGAGCGGGAGAGCGGAAGAGCAGGAGAGAAGGAATCTACTCTATCTCTCCCACTCGCTCTGACTTTCACTCCACCCCTCTATCTCTCCATCACTCTATCTCTCCATCATTCAACGGGAATTTCCTTGTACACGTTGTCAATATCTACGCCTTGCCGCTTGCGATAGAACTTGGCGATGAGATAAATCGCAATCGCAACGCCATAAATAATGAGCATAAAGATGACTGAATTGAGATTGCGATAGCTGATGCCGTACAAACCCGCGTCGCCGTTCGGGTCCACGAACCACTCGAACAAAAGGAACGCGAGGAAGGCGGCAAAAATCACGCCCGCAATCGAAAGCATCGGCACGCCCGCGATTTTGTATTTCGCAATCGGCGACGCGTTGTACAAATCTTTTTTCACGTACGGCAGCAGAATCGCCGCAATCGTCGTGCCGAAATAGGTCAGCGCAATGACCATCGTCGAAGCGAGCGTGAGACTGCGGAATCCGAAAATGTCATAGACGAACAGCGCCGAGACGACCAAACCCGGAATAATCATCGCGAGCAGCGCGTAAATCGGCGTGCGCGTGCGCGGGTCTACATCCGCCATTTTTTCGGGGAGCAAGCGGTCAAACGCCGCCGCAAAAATCACGCGTGTGGACGAAAGGAACACCGTCGCCGCCCAACCGAAAAACCACATACTCATGGCGAGCAAAATGATGAACTGCAAAATCGGTTGGTCCACCAGAAACATCGCGAGCAGAGCGGGATAGGGCCAGAACGGCAGCGGCGGAGGCGTTTCGGTATAGCCCCAGCGATAGTTCCAATACGCGGCGTTCGCTTTGGAGAGAAAATCCCACGTGATGGTCTTGTCCACGAGGATAAAGAAAATGATGGCGAGCACCGTCGTCACGCCGAGCGCGGCTGCCATACCGTACAAATTGCGTTTGAAATCATCCGCGCCTTTGACTTCGCCGTACAGCGTCGCGCCCCAATTGGGCCACAAATTGAAAAAGACGAGATACGGCATCGCCAGAAAAATGGCAAAGAGCGAACCGCCCCACAACGGATTGACTGCGCCCGCCGCCGTGCCCGCATCCAGCGTCGCCTGATAGACATCGCCCGCCGCAGCGCCAAAGCGCACTGCCTGCGCGTTCAACCCCGCGCGGAAGGCGTCGTGATTGCCCAAGAGCAAAAAGATGCAAACCACCAGCAGCCCCGCGTTGCCAATCCAAAAACACCACTTTTGGATTTGCGAATACGTCCGCATCCCCAGCCCGATGACGATGGCGGCAAACACGACGGTGATGACGCTCACCAGCATCCACGCGTTATTGTCCCACGCGAACCAATTGGCGAGCCCAGTCTGGCTCAAGACGCCGAGCAGCGGCACGAAAAAGATATGGCGCAGCATATCGGCATACAGCGGCGTCCACAGCCAGAGAATAAACCACCAACCGGTGACGGCGAGGACAAAACCGATGAACCCGCCGAGAATGCGCGACTGCCAAACATAATCGCCTCCCGCGCGCGGCATGACGGCAATCAGCCCAGCATAGACGACGCATTCAAAAAAGATGAGAATGCCGCTGATGATGAGCGTTGGAATCAAGCCGCCTTCGAGAAACCACATCTGGCTGATGATGTAAAAACCCAATGTGACGAGATTGATGGAAAAGAACGCGTAAATGAACGCGTCAAAAACAGACCACGAACGAACGAGTCCGGTGGCTTTACGGAGAAAGAGATTTTCCCCGCCCATCGCTTTTTGTACGCCTTGCATTGACATACGCTCCTCCTTGAGAATTCGCTTATCGCGTATCGCTTATCGCCGTGAATTGCGAAATGAGTTTATCTTGCGCGCAAGTTCATCAGCCCACTCGTAGATTTCATCTTTCTTATCCAATCCAATATAACCGCGATCGAGCGCAAGCAAGGTTGCAGATACCACTTCGCAAATCTCTCCAATTGCCAGACCAAGACGATGATTAAACAGAGCGTTCGTATCTAAACCTGATCCTTCGGCAATTAAAAGTGCAGGGGCATTGGCGGCGCGATTCATCTGGTCTGCCAACGCATATTTTTCTTTCGTCGGAAAAGTTGCCGTAACGTTGTTGACTTGCCAAGAAAACTCGCGCGCCTTTTGCCAAATCTCCAATCCTTCAAAGCGAAAAGCCATGATTTACTCCAAAGTCAGATATTGCGATACGCGATACGCGATTTGCGATACGCGCTCACCCCGTCGTCAATTGATAACTCTTGATGCCCTTTTTCGGGTCGAGTTCCACAATTGCGCCTTGCAAGACTCCTTGTTCGTACAAACTGCCGGCGTTGATGGCAAGCGTCTTGCCCAACCGCGCCGTGCCTTTGCCCTCGTGAATGTGTCCGTGCAGCGACAAGAGCGGCTGATATTTCAAAATCAAATCGCGCACCGCTTTACTGCCGACCGGCGTGAGTGAACGTCCCGCGTCAATGACGTTCAAGTTTTCATCCAACGCCGCCGCTTCGTCGAGATTGGAGCCGTACGGCGGACAATGCAGGTTAAACACCATGCGCTGCATGTTCGCGCCGGGCGGAATCATCGCTTCGATGCGTTTCGCCAGATCTTCTTCCGATTCCTCGCGATGCGTTTTCCACGGGGTCACATTCGACCAACCGCTGCTGATCATTTGAAACCCATCGCCCAGTTCGACGCATTTGCCTTCGGCGAGCGTGACGCGTTTGGATTGTTTGATCACTGCGTCCACCGAAAAATCATCGTCGTTGCCCGGGCACACAAAACATTTCAAACCCGTGTCGGCGAGTTTTTGGTCCGCCAATTCCATCCACTGCGCGACGACATTCAGCATTTGTTGATTAAAGAACGCGTCCACTTTTTTCGGATCGGCGCGAAATTCCTGCATCATCTCTGCCGTCGCGCGAAAGGGATAATAGCCGCGCGAGCCGACGCGCTTTTCAAAATCGCGCACTTGGTCTTCGGTTTCGAGCAAAAATTCTTGTTGCAGCAAAACGCCTTTCCAGGTGCCGTCGGGCTGCTGTTGAATCGGGACGAGCGCCTTGCCCGTCATATCGCCGCCGAGAATGAGGACATCCGCTTTGTAGAATTTGCCGGCATTGAGGAATTTGCGCCAGCAAATTTCCGAACCATGCACATCGGTAGCAAAAAATAAACGCGGCATCGCGTGTTCCTTATCGCGCCGAAAAAATAAATGGCTTGTTCTGATTTCATCGGACGCTTGCGCTGGGATTTGGGACGCGGAATGAAAGAAAGCGTGCGCCCACAAGCTGTTGTGATGATAATCCGTTTGACACATCTCGTCAATAGGGATTTTTTGAAATGCATTTCCGGGACAAGACAAGCTCAAACTTTTGTGTATAATAGCCGTGTCACCGCGTTCACCCGTAACACAATTCGCGCCGTTCCTCCCTATCATGCCATTCTGCGCGTCCTGCCGAAGGCGCAGGTTAACCATTCCGATTCAACGAAAGGTTCTTCCGTGTTTGTTTTCTATCTATTTCGTTCGCGCATGTTTTGGTCGCTTGTCGTTTGTGCCGCCGCGTTGGCGTTCTTGACGCCCGCCAGTCCCGTTCGCGCTGACCGCCCCACACGCGGCGACAAAATTGTGCGCAATGACGGCAGCGCCTTTGCCATTCAAGATTCACCGCTCACCTATTCGCCCTCCCACGCGGTCAGCATCACGCCCGCGCAGCTCAAAAAGGAAACGGTGCCGCCAAAAAAGCTCAGACTCTTTGCGCCCAATCCCCACAGCATCATCGGCGGCGACGGACCGAGCATTGAATCCATCATCGGTCCCGACGGACGCGTCAAGGTTACGGATACGACCGTATTTCCGTACAGCGCGATTGTCGAATTGGTCGTGGACTTTCCCTATGCGACTGTGCTGTGCAGCGGTTTCTTGATTAGTCCGGATACAGTCGCCACAGCCGGGCATTGTTTGTATTATGGCAGTTTTGGCGGTTGGGCAACTTCCATCACCGCGTATCCAGGGCGCAACGGCAGCGCCGCGCCGTTTGGTAGCGTCGCCGGGAAAAATTGGAGCGTCCGTCAAAAATGGGTCAACCGCGAATCGCCCGGCGTGGATTACGGCGTGATACAACTGTCCGCGCCGATTGGCAACACCGTCGGTTATTTCGGATATCAATACAATGACCGCAACGGCTTTTTCGTCGGCAAAAAGACGACGGTCAGCGGCTATCCGGGCGACAAGGTGGGCGCGGATGCCGACACCCAGTGGATGATGCAGGGACAAATTGACATTGCTCACAAGCGCCGCTTGTTTTACGCGATGGACACGTACGCCGGACAAAGCGGTTCACCGCTGTATGGCGCGTGGGTCAAACAGGACTGCAACCCGTGCGGGTTTGGCATCCACACGTACGGCGTTGGCGGCAATTGGACCGAAAACAGCGCGACCCGCATTACGAAAGCAGTGTTTAATTTCCTGCAAAGCGCAAGCAATCAATGAGTCACAGTGAGCATCCGCGCAGGGTGCTCACTTTTTTCAAGACCAAAATCTCCCCTCGCCCGCTGGGAGAGGGGCTGGGGGTGGGGGGTTATTTTCGAAGCAGACCGTCGAGGTTTTTGCGATGCGCTTGAAATTTCAACGCGTCGTGCCCTGCCTAATTCTGTATGCCGCGCTGTTTGGCGGATTCGTCGCGTGCGGCGCCAATGTCGGCTCGGAAACAATTCCGCCGGAACCTCCCGCGCCCACGCGCGCCGATACACCACGCCCCCCGCCCACGAACACGCTATTGCCCACGAATGCGCCCCTGCCCACAAACACATCCCTGCCCGTCGTAACGGAAATCTCGTCCACGCCGAATGCGCCGAATAACGCGCTCGCGCAAATCAGCGGACGCGTCACCAACACGCGCGGCGAACCCATCGCCCGCGCGCGTCTCGCGTTTTCCGAAAGCGATGTGCCCCTGCCGGACATTGCGTATCTCACGAACGCGGACGGCAGTTTTCGTTTGCGCGTGCCGCGCGGACAGTACACGCTCGCGGTGTTTGCGGATGGCTATGTATCGCAAGAACGCAAACTCGATACGCGCACGCGCGGCGAGGTCCAAGTGGATTTTGTTTTGCAGAGCCAGCCGTGAACCGCTCCATCATTGTTTGGCAGTCTGGCATTTCGCGGGGCACTGGCATTTCGAGCGGACGCGAGAAATCTCGGTTTCGCGGAGATTTCTCACTCCACTGCTTTATGTTTGAAATGACATTCCTCTGCTGTAACAATCCCTTTTTGCGCGCACGTCACAAATGCGTTATGATGTTTGCCAGCTTGCAGCAGAAATCCCTCATGCGCCCCAACGCACCACGACGCATGAAAATTTCCCCCTCGCCGCGTAGGAGAGGGGGCGGGGGTGAGGTTTTTCAGGAGACAATATAATGAACGAATCCTTTCGTGATGTGCTTATGCGCGGCGAGATTCTGGTCGCCGACGGCGCGACCGGCACGAACTATCAAGCGCGCGGTCTAGCGCGCGGCGAAGCGCCGGAACAATGGCTCTTTCATGCGCCGGACAAGGTCATGCAGCTGCATCGCGATTTCATTCGCGCCGGCGCGAATTTGATTCTCACCAATACATTCGGCGCGACGGCGATGCGTCTCGCGCACGCCGGTTTGGAACAGGAAGCGGCAGAGGTCAATCGCCGCGCGGCGCAGTTGGCGCGTCAGGTGGCGGAGAGCGAAACGCGCGACCAACCAGTGTGGGTTGCCGGTTCCATCGGTCCGTCGGGACAATTGCTCGAACCGTTTGGCACATTGACGCGCGAAGAAGCGGTCGCGCAATTTGGCGCGCAAGCCAAAGCATTGGCGGAAGGCGGCGTGGATGTTTTGATTATTGAAACGCAGTTCGATTTGGGCGAAGCGACTGCCGCGTACGAAGGCGCGCGCAGCGCCACCACACTGCCGATTGTTGTTTCATTCAGTTTCGACATGGGCACCAACACGATGATGGGTTTGAAAGCCGCGCAGGTGGCAAAAGAAATGACCGCGCTCGGCGCCGATATGGTAGGCGTCAACTGCGGTCGGTCGTTGGGAGAAAATTTCATCAACTTGCAAGAGATGCGCGCGGCGACGCCTCTGCCGATTTGGATGAAGCCCAATGCCGGTTTGCCGCGCATGACCGACGACGACATCGCGATTTATGATGTCACACCCGAAGCGATGGGCGAAGCAGCCGCGCGTTGGCTCGCAGCGGGCGCGCAAATTGTCGGCGGCTGCTGCGGCACCACGCCGGAACATTTACGCGCGATTGCCAACGCGGTGCAGCGATTGCGCGTGCGCGCGTAAATGCATCTGCTGCTCAAATGGACGCGCGACCTACGCGTTGCGCGTCTTTTTTTTTTCCGCCAGCCCGCGCGTTTTTTTTCGACAATCTGTAGTAAAATAGCCGAGTTAAGATTTCTTAACAATCTCACGTTACACGCTATTGCCATTTCGAGATACCCAGCCCGCGCGGGCGGCGGGATTCACACAACTTGTCACATCGAGCGGAGCGAGATGTCTCAGTCCCTTCGACATGACAAGTTCGGCGTCACGTGGGTTAACAATATTACATCATCGGAGTCGTTATTATTAATCTCTCACCTGTGCTGCTCGTCTTTTTGACACTGATGGGGGTGTATGCCTTTTTTATCGGGTTCAACAATTCGGGAACACTTATCGCTGCGCCCATCTCGACGCGCTCGCTTGCGCCGCGCACGGCGATTGCAATTGCGGTGATTTCTGAATTCATTGGACCCTTTCTGTTCGGTTCCGCGATTGCGGCGACGATTGGGCGCGATTTTCTGGACCCGCGCGCCATCAATTTGAATGTGCTGCTGGCGATGGTCATTTCGCAAATTGTTTGGAATTTCGCGACGTGGTTCTTGGGCTTTCCATCGAGCGCGACGCACGCGTTAGTGGGTGGTTTGAGCGGCGCCGCGTTTGCCGCCGCCGGTTGGGATGTGTTTTTGGTGGGCGGACTCGTGCGCATCGTGGGCGGGCTTTTGCTCGCGCCGGTTCTCGGCTTGGTAGGCGGCTATTTGATGATGAAAATGATTTTGTGGCTCGTGCGCGGCGCGTCCCCGCGCGTGAATCGTGTGTTTCAACGCGGTCACATTTTCACGACCGCCGCGCTGGCGATGAGTCACGGCACCAACAACGGGCAGCAAAGCATGGGCGTTATCACACTCGGTCTCGTCTTGTTAGGGCTGCAATCCACCTTTTCGGTTCCGCTCTGGGTGATTGCGCTGGTCGCCGTCGCGCTGGCATTGGGCGTGGCAACCGGCGGCTATCGGATGATTCGCAAGCTTGGCGCACAAATTTACCGCTTGCGTCCGATTCATGGTTTCAGTTCTCAAGGTTCTTCGGCGATTATCATTATCAGCACTGCCCTCTTGGGCGCGCCGGTTTCGACGACGCAGGTGATTAGCACTTCGATTATGGGCGTCGGCGCGGCGCAGCGCATGCGGAGTGTGCGTTGGGGTGTGGCGGGACAGATTATGACCGCGTGGCTCGTGACCATTCCGGTAGTGTTTGTTTTTTCTGCAGTGCTCTATGTGGTGCTCGCGCACTTGATGTGACGGTATGCGACTCTCGAATCCTTTTCGTTCTCGTTCCGGCAACTTTTTGCATCTGCTCGCGCAGCAAGCCGATAAAACGCGCGAAGGACTTGAAACGCTGGAACGATTTTTCAAAACACCGACGGAAGCCGATGCGCGCCGGGTCGAACAAATCGAAAAAGAGGCGGACGAACTGCGCCGCATTCTGATTGACGATTTGAATCGCGCGTTCGTGACGCCGATTGACCGCGAAGATTTGTTTGCTCTGTCGCGGACGATTGACGACGTCTTGGATTATGCGTATTCGACGGTGGACGAGGTGCAGCTGTTTCAGATGCAGCCGACCGAGTTGATGCAAAAGATGGTGGTGATTTTGCGCGAAGCCGCCGAAGAATTGCATCGCGGCGTCTTGCAGCTGCGCGAACGTCCGCAGGTGGCGCTGCAGCATGCGATGCGCGCGAAAAAATTGGAAAACCGCGCGGAGGGTTTGTACCGCGAGGCGCTCGCCGAATTGTTTCAGCAGCCGAAAACGCTCGACGACGTGATGTTGATGTTAAAGCGGCGCGAAGTGTACCGCCACCTCTCGAACGCGGCAGACCGCGGCGATGAAGCGGCGAACATCATCTCGGACATCGTCGTCAAGATGACGTAGCGAGGAATGTAGATTTCGGATTTCGGATGGTGGATAGCGGATTTGCAATCTACGATTGGCGCTGCGCGATTTCTGATGTTTTACGAATCTCACCGCGACGAATATACCATTAGCACCGACCCGACGCGTCTGGACAGGGATGTGATTTTCAATTACTTGAATCGGGACGCGTATTGGGCGCGGGGACGTCCGCGCGCGGTGATTGAAAAATCCATCGCGCATTCGGAAAATTTTGGCGTGTATAAAAATGCCGCGCAGGTGGGCTTTGCGCGCGTCATCACCGATTACGCGACGTTCGCGTATTTGTGCGATGTATTCATTTTGCCTGAGCATCAGGGACACGGCTTGGGCAAATGGTTGCTGGAGACGATTCTCGCGCATCCCGAACTGCAAGGGCTGCGATTGTGGTATTTGCGCACGCGCGACGCGCACGGTTTGTACCGTCAGTTTGGATTTACGGAATTGCGCGACCCGACGCGCAGTATGGAACGCCCCGGAACGCTTTAGACCAAAAAGAATCGCCCGCTTTGTGCGGGCGATTCTTTTCCCTTCATCGAATGTTGAATTGACGCCAGGAGCTCCACGTGCAGCCGTTGGCGTTGCACGCTTTGACGCGCCAAAAATAAGTTTGGTGTCGCGCCAGCGCAGTCGTTTGATACGTGGTCGCGCCTCGGACCACTTTACGGTCTGCCACCGGACCGGTCTTGGAGCCCTGTTTGACGACGACGCGATATTTGGTCACGCACGCGCCGCTGCTCCAACTCAATTGGACGTTCTGCTCGGGCGTGCTCCATTTGTTCTGCGGGTCCATCAATGCCGGTTTCACCGGTTTGACACTGCACGGGTCTGTCGTTCCCGACGGCGTGGGCGTCTCGGTTGGCGTGCTGGTCGGCGTCCACGTCGGAGCGGCGGGGTCGGTCGGCGTAGGCGTGTTGGTCGGCGTAGGCGTGTTGGTCGGCGTAGGCGACGGCGTGCTGGTGGGCGTCGGCATGATGCCGTCGGGCAAAGCAAACAGCGTGCCCGGGTCGCCGAGCAGGTTGAACGTATCCAGCAGGTCCAGATTCGCGCCGCCGCTTTCGGCGTACAATTTCACTTTGGCAGCAATCGTCGCCTGCCCCACGCGCGGCTTGCCGCCCTGCATAATCGCTTCAAAGAAACCACGATCGAGGTAATCGTGACCGGTGGCAACGCCCAAACCAGTCGGAGCGAAACTACCAATCGCGCCGCCCTGCGCTTGACGCACAAGTGCTTCGCTGAGACTATCAAGATTTCCATATTGGAACGCGCCATCCAAACAAGTCATTGGCATCATGAAAGGATATTTTGGGTCGCCCGCGCTACGAGTCAAGCTGGAGACGTCGCTCGTTTGGAGGAAAGAGTGTGCCCATGTGTTCGTCGCCCCGTGCCCGACATAGTTAACAATAAGCCGTCCGCCATTGATGCTTGACTTGATTGCAGTCTGAACACTGCTAATAGTGCTATATGCTGGAGCATATGCAGAAATATCGCACCATGGATAACTCGTCGTATTCGTGCAGGGATTGTAATAGACCCGGTCGGCACTCATAGGTGCAGGGAAATAGTAAGAATCGCCGGCAACCTCTTCGGAAAAATTAAAAAAATTGCCCGCAGGATCCATAATGCCGTTGGAATCAAAAGCATTATCGGTGACAAATAGTACTCTCTTCCGCCAGTTTGTTAATGGTGTGTTGTTTTCGTAATCCAGCAATTTTGAAACGATATTGTCAACATCTGACGCGCTTCTGGCTGGCAAACGTCCAATCGCCATACTTGGGAGATTGCTGCCAGCGTCCAGAGTGACGAGCCGATGGTCGCTGGCTGTCATTCCTATCCAGGGATCAACGAGCGCCATGAGCGCAGGAATGTAAGATGGCTCCGTCCCCCAGCTGCTATCAATGTTGCCATCCCCAACCAACAAAATATACGCGGGCTTGGGCTGCTCCCAGTTTGCGTAGGCATACGCCAGAAAATCGCGAATTGCCAACGGGCTTACCATACCATAATTGAATTCGTCATAGATGTCTTGCACATCCACAACTTTAACTCTGCCAAGTGTAGAACGCTGAGCGGCGAGCGCTTGTACATTCGACATCCAAGCGCCGTATGTGATTAGGATATAGTCCGCGCCATTGTTGCCAGAACGAAGCGAAGAAGGTGAATCGAGAGTTATGCTGTCGGGTGTTTTGAACTGCCCGGTGGAAAGCAACAGATACTCACGCGGCGTCGTCACTTGATCGCTAAAACTCCCAATGATTCCTGTGCCTCCTGAAGTTGTTGACACACTGAATTTGACCAAGTTGGTCGGATCTGTAATGTCATAGGCAACTAGGTTTGAGTTAGTAAAGTCAGTGACTTGATATTGCCACGTGCCGCTGTCGGCATATTTGAAACGGAGCATGTCGTTATTAGCTTTGAATTGTGCCGAGTAATCTAATTCTAAATAGTTCAAATATACCCAATACCCGCCGGCCCACGGCAAATCTTTCACACGAAATGTATTGCTACCACTCGTGAGATTCGTTACACCTGCCGTGGCAAGCAGTGATTGTCCAAGGAGCCAGTTCTGTTGATAGACTTGTACTCCATTGGAGAGCAAGGTCAACTGTCTCTGATTATACGGGTTTGCCGTTGAGCCTGATTGGACGAGGACACGCAATGTTCCGTTAGTTGTCCCAGTCGCCAAGTCATTCAATGGAACCGAAATGTCAACAGATGTGTTGTCGCCATTCCCATCGGGGTCAAACGGATGATTGACTGGCTCCCACACATAGTGGTCAGCATTTCCATTCCATGGGGCAAACGTGGCATACTGAAGATTTTGTTCAAGGTGAACAGTCTTGGTATACGAAGATGGAGTAATTCCGCCGGTCACATTGCTTAGGGACATTCGTTTGCCATTGTTTCCTCCAAAAGACAACCAATAGACATTGTAGGGTACGTTCGGATCGGTGGGTCCTTGTCCGAAAAAGGTAAAGAATTCACCCGGCTCACAGAGCTTATCGCCATCTTCCGTCATATCAATAGCCACTTCATTCCCCATGAAAGAAAGGTGAAATGTATCTGTGTTGACACTGTTCAGAACCAGACCTGCTGCTTGTAAAGCGTCGCAAGTCACTTTGTATATACCATCCACTTTGACGGCGATCTTGAACGAGTTATTGGAACTTGCTGCACTTTCACCAGGTCCAATGTTTGGTGTCCTCGCCTTGGCGGAACGCCATTGCTTTGCGGAACTGTAGTTGATCAATGTCTTTTGCAAAATCGTTTCAAAGCCGCCTTCGTCCACACGTTGTCCCAATTCCGAATCTGGAATATTCGGCGCCGTAAAATCAAGTTCAATCTTTAGATGTTCATGTGTTACAAGTTCACGTGTCACCGGATTAAATTGAAAAGGGTTGAATTGAACCCGGACATAGCGCTGGCTGCGCCAGTCAGCAGGGCTGCTGCTGGATACCGCGTCAGATGGATAGGGCGTCGACGCGGAGTAGGTTGCGGAATCGGCACGATAGACGAGACCTTGAAACTGGGGAAACGCATTCGGATCAGGCTGAAACGCTTGCTCCGTCGGAGCGGGCAAGACCGGGTGGGGAAGGATTTGTGTGTGCTTGCGATCTTGAACTATGGACAATCTGACTTGTACGCTTTGAGGAATTGCAACAAGTACTCCTTTGATGGGGACTTGGGGTTTGCCGGGCAGTTTCAGATTTCCCCAACCCATCGCACTCAGAGCAAGATAGGTTTCCCCATTGATTTGGCGCTCTTGCTTGACAAGCTCGGGGGCAGTAAGCTCAAGGACAACATGTTGCGTATTTGATTCTACCAATCGCAGCTCGCCGGGCATGGGTGACTGAGCCGCTTCAGACAAACTCGGCACGCCCAAAAGGACCAGAAAGATGAACGAAATTATAAGGACAATTGCGGACCCAGTTTTCATAGGTTCTCTCCCTCGCTGACAAAACGCTCTCATGCGCCAAGTCATTCAATGCGCAGATGTCGAGATTCTGGTTTATTATATTATCCTAATCTTTTCCCTCTAAAACACCATAGGTAATATGGTATTGCCCTTTAGTGCTAGCATGGGGCAGGTCCTTCCGATTTGGAGGTATGCAATGTCTCAACCTGTGAGTCGTTCCCCACTTTTTTCGATTGTTCTCGTCGTTCGAAATGAAGCTCATACCTTGCCGCGCTTGCTACGATCACTATTGAAATTTCGCAAGCGCGGGGGCGAGATTGTTGTTGTTGATACTGGCAGCACGGATGAAACACTTCCGATTGCAAATGCGGCAGGATGTCGAACGTATAAAGCCGGTACGCGCTTTGATCATACCCTCAACCAAACCCAAGCCGACGAGATAAACACGCGCTTTTGCGTCGAGGAAGATCCACCCTTCGCTTCAGCCGGGCAGCGTGTCTTTCACTTTGCCGACGCGCGCAATTATGCCACAACACTCGCCTCTAACGATTTTGTCATCCATGTCGCTGCCAGTGACACTTTTGTTCGTCTTGACATTGACGCAATCAATGAATTGATCAAGCAGGAGCGTTATTCGCGCTTTATCTATCAAGCGAAAATTCGCTTTGGAAGGACCAAGTACCAAACCGGTTCCCATGACGTTAGCTGGTTTTACGACCGACGTGCATTTAATTGGCAAGGGCATATTCACGAAACAATTTATCCGCATGCATCGCCAGAGTCTGCTAATCAGCAAACAATCACCTTGCCACCGGATCAGCTAACCACCTTCCACCGCCGTGACCTGCGCAAATCACGAGAGCAATATTTGTCAGGTCTTGCCCTGGACCTCTTGGCAGGGCAAAATATTTCCCGCACCAAACTTCATCTTGCACTTGAACTTATCAATCATAATCGGATACACTCCGCAGTCCCCTTGTTGATTGAATTAGGAAGGGATGACAATTTTCCCAAAGATTGGCGCGCCACGGCGATGTATATTTTGGGAAAGAGCTACCATGCGCTTGGGCAAATTGACCAAGCAGTCGCTGCTTTCACGAATAGCTATTGGCTGGATTCAAAACGGCGTGGTGCACTCCTTGAGCTTGCCGAGATGTGCGAGGAGCGCAGCAATTTTCAGGGATGCGTCGCTTATGCCAAAGCCGCGCTATCAATCCCGAGAACAAGTCCGTGGGCAGAAGATGACGCCGATTATCTATGGCGACCGCATGCGCTCTTGTACTGGAGTTTGTTTTGGCTGGGGCAAAAAGAAGAGGCGCGCAGACATTGGGAACGTTGCATTGAGATTGCACCACGTAATCCAGTGTTTCGCAAACATGCAGTGTTGTTCGGACTCAAGCCGGTCTCGGAAACTCTATTGCCATCTCTTGAAAACAAGACGCGCGATTGACTCTTGATCTTATCAGGAATCAACCGCGCAACCTATTATTGCTTCTCGTCTCATCCGCTAGGAGATCAGGTTCACTGGCAATGTCCAGCAGTTGTGTTACAGAGACAGCTCGAGCTAATCAGGAGGCATGGATTATCGTTTGTACAGGTTCCGCCGCACGTCGCCGCCATCGCGGCGCTAGGCGCTGCCATCGCAATCACCACCGGAATCGCCACGGCGGCGCCCACAATCCCTGCTTTCACCAAAAAGTCGCGGCGGGTCATGCGGCTGTATGCCAAGGGAATCGTCACGCGCTCTTGCAGCAGATGCTTTTTGCCCAGTTGGTCGAGCGCATACCACACCACGCGCACGTCCACCAACATCCCCAAATCGCGCGACAGCTTGTCCGCGATTTCACTCACGCTCGTTTTCCCGTCCGCGTATTTCCAGACCAACGCCGCCGTCGAATTCAGACAGCTCGCCTGGTCGCGGTCCAAGTCATACACCAGAATTTCGTCCTTGAGATTTTCGACAACCAATTTTTCGCGCCGCGCGGCGGGATAAATAGATGACATGAGTCCTCCCTTTGCTTGAACCGATTTCCGCCAATCCCAATAGAATTGCGGTACTATTAAAATCAAATCTCATTATCCGAAAAACGCGTCGTTTGTCAATAGCCCCAAGATAACAGTCTGATGTAACTTTTTGCAATGATGTTACGTCTCCCGCCCCGATTTCGATTGGGCTCGCGAATCAATTCGCAGCAGCCTCTGGCAAATTCGACCTCCGTCGAATGCGCGCGGATTCCGTCAACGCCGGTAGGCTTGACGTAATCGTTGCCGCGATGGTTCGACTATGCTCACCCCAAGTTTCAATCGCCCGCTCCGCTGGACAGGTTGACGATTTGCGCGTCCCGTCCTAGAATATTTTCGCAATTGGATGTGATCGCTTTGGAGCAAGCCTATGCCAACCCCAAACCCAAAAATCCAAAAATTACTCGACGAGGCGAAACAACAGCTCGCCGCCGCCAAAGCCGAAAAGGCGCGTCTCTTTCCGCCCAATCCTGACCCGCTCGGCAGTCCCGACCGGTATCCGCGCGACTATACGCCCGAACAAATCGAATTGCACAATCAACTCGACGAACGCATCGAACTCCTCGAACAGCGCATAGACGAGTTGCAGCTGCAGCTGTATTCCAAATGAGCGCGCCCGTTCCTTTGAAACCGACCAGCATTGTCGCCGACCTCGCGCAGCGCCTTTTGCAAATCAATTGGAACGACGGCGTGACCAGCGTGTACACTTTCGACACCCTGCGCCGCGCGTGCCCGTGCGCGGAATGCCGCCCGTGGATTCACGATTTGGTCAAATCGAATACGCCACACGAGATTTCCGCCGCGACGCGCAACGCGACCGGCGAACTCGCCTCGCTGCAAGACATTCAGCCCATCGGCAGTTACGCGCTGCACTTTAATTGGGCAGACGGGCACACGTTTGGCATTTACGATTGGAAATATCTGCGCTCTCTGGACGACGAAACAAAAATTCAATCCCAAACCGAGCCGCAACCGTGAGTACTCCATCCGTCAAACTCTTGCTGGAATACGACATTCCCGACGAAGTACAGGAAACGTACTATCGCTTTGTCACCGGCGAATTTGTGCCGCAGGTCAATCGCATCGGGCTGGAACTTGCCGAAGTGTGGGAAACCGTGTACGGCGATTACCCGCGCCGCCTCATCGTCTTTGTCGCCCAAGATTCCGCCGCGTGCACCGAAGCCATCCAAAGCGAAAAATTCCAGCGCCTCGAACGCAAGCTCTTGCGCTTTGTCAAAAACTACAACAAGCGCATCGTCCCCTACAAAGGGCAATTCCAATTTTAACCGTGCCGCCGCGACGTTACGGCGTAACGTCTTTGTAGAGACGTTACGGCGTAACGTCTTTGTAGAGACGTTATGCCATAACGTCTCTACCATTTTCCATCAAAACAATTTCGGGATTGCCAAACCCGGAAACGCCATCGTCGCAACGATGTGCAAAATAATGCCAAGCAGGTACAACATCCCATAGCGGCGATTGTGCACGAACGCGACACCGACAAAGTACAGGGGCCAACCGATTGCCCATGCGGGCGGCGTTTTCGGTTTCGGCGCGCCAAAGATTTTCCACAGCGTCAGCGCGGACGGCAGCGCGAGCGCGACCAACAAGACCGTTGGCAAGAAAACACCCGCTGCCACCAACACCACCGGCAAAATGTACATCAGCGCCACCAGCGCGCGCGTGACCAGGCGCGCGTTCTTTTCGCCCAACAAAACGACCAGCGTGTTTGTTTTGTTTTGCGCGTCAAAATTCACCTTGTCGAGATGCTTGCCAAACAACACCGTCGTCACGCCCAACGCGTACGGCAGCGACGCGGCAAGCACCCACCACGGCAGCGTTTGTGTTTGAATGTAATACGTCCCGCCGACCATCAGCGGTCCCCACACGATGAGCACCGCGATTTCGCCCAAGCCGCGATACTTGAGCGGGAATGGGTCGCCCGAATAAAATAGCAGAATCGCCGCGCCCAAGCCCATGAACACCAACACCATCGGACCGGCAACGTACGCAAGATACAAACCAATCGCGGCGGCGAGCGCCAAAACCGCGCCCGTGCTGACCAGCAGCTGCCGCGACGTGAACTCGCCATTTACGAACGCTTGCGGTCCATAATTCACGCGCGGCGAATCGGGCGAATCAATGCCGTGACGCGCATCCCAATAATCATTCACCAAATTACTGCCGGTGTGCGCCAGCACCAACCCGAGCGCGGTCAATAACGTCAAGCCCAGCGAAAACTGCCCCGGCGCGCCGACCAACACGAGCAGCCCGCCCAACAATCCCGAAATCAATGACATGACGACAACCGCCGCGCGGCTGGCAATCAACCAACGCGTAATCGCATCCGGCTGCTCGCCTTGACGAAATTTCGGTATCGTGTACAGCGCCGACAGCCAATACTGCGGCGTCAGATTCTTTTTCGATTTCACCACTTGGTCATTCATTTGCTCGGCTCCTTTCTGCGAAAACACTCCTCATCCCCAACTCCCTTAAAATGTAGAGCAAATTTCTGCGATGCAGTTCATCGCCATTTGCTTTACGGCTTGCCCATTTCCATCCAACTGTTGGTGCGCCGCAAGGCGCATGACGAACTCCTCTCCCAAAGGGCGCGGGGAAACTTGGCGATTCTGAATTTCGTCACCGCGCGCAATATTATCTACGCCAAAAATGGCGCGCGCAAATCTATTTGGAGAAATCCGAATCGCGGGACAGCTGCGCGAACACGCGCGCCGCCGCGTGCTGTATCACTCCATCCACATCCACAGCGCGCAATTCACTTTCCGCAAACACATCTGCAATGGACAATTCCTCCGCAAAGGGGCTGCGCGCGCGAATCCTTCCAAAACATTTCGCGTTGGGCGCATCACAAACGCGCGGCGGAGCCAGTGCGATATCGCACTGCGCCGCGCGCGCGTTCCACCGCGCCAATTCGTCCGTCCGCAAAACGTACGCGCCCGACAAATTCCACAACAGCCACGCGCGACACGTTCCGCCCAACACCGGCGCGGCGTATTCGCGAAAACGCGTTGGCGCCCCGAACGCGCGCTGTGCCGACGCGTCCGCCGCATCTGCCCAATAGCCGACCGAGTCCACCTCGCCCGCGCGGTCTTGCCACATCACCCATGCCGAATCGTCGCCCACCAACGCGCAGGTGATAAGTTCGCGCGGCAGCGTACGCCCGATGTCGAGGCACGCCGCAATCACTTGCTTCATTTTGTACCAAACTTCGGCAGGGTCGAACGCGCCATCGGCGACGCGAAACGTTTGCTGCGCCGACGCGGCGATTTTCAAATTCCGCAGCGCCAGCGCGGCGCGCAACAAATTTTCCTGCGCGGCAAGAACGAGGAGAAAACGCGGGGAGTTCATCCAATATAAATTACGCGGGCGGTTTCGCGCGCCGCAACAGGTCATCCGCAAGCCTCAAATAGAATTCTTTCAACGTATCCAAATCAATGGGCTTGAGCATGCGCGGCAGCCGATTAAGTTCGCGTACCTGACGCATCATTCCTGCCAAATAAAATTCGGTCAGTCCAGCATCTTTTTGTTTTGCCATCTCAATCAAGTCAAACAATTCCAAGCCAGCTTTCAAAATAAAATACAAATCCACGAAATCCTTGACATCCGTACGTCCAAAAATCGCGTTGACTTTGTTCGCGCCAATGTTCTCTAGCGCATCTACGATTACAGAATCAATGCGGCGATGTTCTCCAAATTGCGCCGCAATATCGCGCACGAACTCAATCTGGAGAGACTCGTCATTACGCGTTACAAATGCTTGACGAAAAGTCGGAGTGGCAACCGTCGTCTTGGCGACCGCCCCCAATTCCGCCGCAATGGTATCCAGCTCCATTTGGACCCGCGCCAAGGCGTCACTCTCCAAAGTAAACAAATCAAGATCTTGGCTATACCGATGCTCTAAATAAAATGCCGCAAGCGCAGTGCCGCCTGTCAAGAAAAACTGCTGCCCGATTGCATTTTGAAAAAAAAGCCTCAGGAATTCGGCTTGAAAGGGACTAAGAATGGATTGACTAGACATGCGCCCAAACCTCAAGCGCGTGTGCCCATAAATTCCTTAAATAAGGACTGCGCCACTGGATTTTGTCAAAATAATTTTTCACATCTTGTAACGTCAAAAATTTCCAAATATCATCCCAATGCGCGGATTGCAGAATCCGGCTGATGACCCATGTCTTGGCCGTCTCATCCGTTCCACGCAAGATTGCCCGCACCTCCTCCTCCGTAAGGTCATAATCCCAAAAAAAGTAGACGCGCTTGCGTTCCACTGTTTTAGCTTGATTCTCCAAGTGCGTACCCCTTTCTTCCGACACGTTACAGGAGATGTTTCACCCAAACGTCTCTCGCAAAACCTGTGCGGTCACCGGATGACCGCACAAGTGACACGTTACAGGAGATGTTTCACCCAAACGTCTCTCCCTCTCCCTCTCAATACTTTCCTCCGCTCGCCGCTTCGACTTTTTCCCCGCGCGCCTCTTGGACAATTTTCACGCCCGCGCTCGCGCCGATGCGCGTGGCGCCCGCTTGAATCATTTCCTGCGCCTGCTGCCACGTCTTGACGCCGCCCGCTGCTTTGACACCGATGTTCGGTCCGACCGTTTCCCGCATCAAGGCGACATCATGCGCCGTCGCGCCGCCAGGTCCGAATCCTGTAGATGTTTTGACAAAATCCGCGCCCGCTTCTTTGGCGAGGCGCGAGGCGCGCACTTTTTCTTCGTCGGTCAACAACGCGGCTTCGATAATGACTTTGACGATAGCGCCCGCGCGATGCGCCGCTTCCACCACCGCGCGAATATCTTCGCGCACGAAATCATCGCGCTTGGCTTTGAGCGCGCCGACATGGATGACCATATCAATTTCGGTCGCGCCGTCCACCAGCGCCTGTTCCGTCTCGAACACTTTGGTCGCGGTCGTGTGCGCGCCGAGCGGAAAACCTACCACCGACGCCACTTGTACGCCCGTCCCGCGCAGCAATTCCGCGCACTGTTTGACGAACGGCGGATTCACACACACCGCCGCGAAATGGTACGTGCGCGCTTCCTGACACAATTTTTCAATTTCCGCCGGCGTCGCGTCCGGTTTCAACAAGGTGTGGTCAATATAGCCGGCAATGTCGCGCGGCACATCCGCCGCGTTCACCCCCCGCGCGCTGATGCGCGTCGCGCCCGCGTCGAGAATGCGCCGCGTGCGCCCTTCGCACACCACCGCGCACACGCCGCAGTCCACACACAAGCCATCAACACTCTCATCGCACACGCGTTTGGCTTGCGCTTGCAGCGCGCGCACGATGACATCGGTCAGGTCATTGATGAGCGGGGAAAGGTCGGGCATGGATGAACAAGGGGCTATGCGCGATGGACAATCAACGGGTTTCGTCATTGTCCATTGCGCATTCTTCATTTTCTTAAATATCGTCTTTCCACATCCATAATTTTCGCCACGCGTTTTTTGTGACGCGCTTCGGTGCATTCGGTCGTGAGAAAGATGCGCACGATTTCCAGCGCGGTGTGCGCGTCCACCATTTTCGCGCCCAGCGTCAGCACGTTCGCGTCGTTGTGCTCGCGCGCGTTGTGCGCCATTTTCACGTCATTGCAATTCGCGGCGCGCACGCCCGGCACTTTGTTCGCCACCATGCCCGAACCGATGCCCGCGCCGTCGAGGATAATGCCGCGCCATGCTGCGCCGTCGCTCACCAATTTTGCCACCGCGTACGCAATGTCGGGATAATCTACCGGGTCGGGCGAAAACGTTCCGCAGTCGAGAACGCGATATTCCCGCGCCGTTAACGCTTGAATCAAAACGCCCTTGAGGTCAAAGCCGCCGTGGTCCGCGCCAATCGCAATCGTCAAGGGATCGGAACACTCTGCCGCGGCGCGTGCGTGCGCTTCGGCAACGACGATGTTTTGTTCGCGGAGCACGCGTTCCACAATTTCACGAACCCGCGCGCGGAGGGGATCATCAACCATGCAAGGATGAAATCAGAAGGATGAAGGATGAAAAGCAATCTTCCTTGCCCCCTCATCCTCCATCCTTCCTCCTTCTGCCTTTATTTCGACGCGTATGTATAATCTTTGACTACGCCCCACTCATCGGGGGGCCAATAACTGACCCATGCTTTGCCGATAATATTTTTCGCGGGCAGCATGCCCCACGAATGCGAATCGGACGACTCGGGACGATTATCGCCCAAGACAAAATATTCGTCTGGACCAACCGTCACCGGTCCCCAATCATAATCGGCAAAATTGTACGGATACGGTTCGGGGATGCGCACATCATTGATATAGATTTTGCCTGCCTTGATTTGCACTTTTTCGCCCGGCAAGCCGATGATGCGCTTGATGAAATTCTTTTTCGGATTCAAGGGATATTGAAAAATGACGACGTCGCCGCGCTGCGGTTGTCCGAACAAATAATTGAGCCGACTCACCAACAAAAACTGCCCATCGTGAAAATTCGGCTCCATCGAATATCCTTCAATGCGATAATTTTCTACGGCAAAGCGAATCATGAAAAAAATGACGAGGGTCAGCAGGATGGTTTCGACGAGTTCGCGTGCAGCATTCCCCCAGTTGCTTTTCGACGTTTGACTCGCGCTGACTTCGGGCAGCGGCAGCGCGTCGGATGGTCCGCCACTTGCGGGCAGGGGATACGAATTCACCGTCGGGTTCGAATCAAATTCATAGCGATTCGCAGGTTCCAAAACAAAACTCCTCTCACGGCACGGTTCTCCCATGCCGTTTGAAATTATAACGGATTCAAAACGCGCTGGCAAACTGATTGCGCCTCCGTTTGACGAACAAAGCATAAATCTTTCAGATGAAAGGGAAATTAAAAACACTGTCACGCGATGGCATTGGATTCGACGCGCAGTCCTTCCAAATCGAATCGCATCGGCAAGACCACCGCGCCCGCAACGCGTAACGCTTCTTGTACACGCGCGCTTTCGCCCTCCCGCGCGAGAAAATACAAACACCCCCCCCCGCCCGCGCCCAACGCCTTGCCGCCCAACGCGCCCGCATCCAAAGCGATGCGAAACAATTCGTCCACTTGCGCGTTCGTCGTCGCGGCGTGCAGCTGCTTTTGCGCGCGCCAATTGGCGTTCAACAATTCGCCCAACGCGTCGAGCGGACCGCTTGCGAGCCCCGCGCGAAATTCGCGCGCGACGCGGCGAATCGTCGCCAGTGCGTGGAGCGTCGCGGGCGCGCGCTCTCGATACGCTTGCTGCACCTGCGCGTGAATATCACCCGACAAACGCGACTGCCCCGTGTACACGACGACGCTGCGCGCCTGCAATTCCGCGACGCGTTCCGCGCTCAGCGGAATTTGTTCCACCGAAACCGTCGCGCCGACAAACGTGAGCGCGAGAAATCCGCCAAACGCGGCAGCATATTGGTCTTGCTTGCCGCCCAACACGCCCAAATCTTCCAACTCGATGCGATGCGCCAACTCTGCCGTCTCGCCGCGCGAAAGGGTTTGCCGCGTGTACGCGCTCAATGCGCCGACCAACGCGACGCCCACCGCGCCCGACCCGCCCAAACCGGAACCGACCGGCGCGTCGCTTGCGATGTGAAGGTCAACATTTTCCAAGCCAAAGCGTTTGCGCGCGGCATTCGCAAACGAGATTTCCGCGTCGCGCGTTTGTTCGCCTACTTGCGCCGTCACGCGCGCGTACAAGCCAAACGCGGCGTTGACAACCAAGCCGGGTTCCTCCTCACAAAACGGCTGCACATCCGTCCAGCCGCCGACAAAATCAATGCGCGTGGGGGCGCGGGCAAGGATAGAATGAGTTTGCATTGTGCCTCCGCGTGTGTCCGAATGCCGTTCCGCAAAACGCGCGGCTCTCGACATAGCCCGTGTATTATATGACGAATGACTCTTGCGTGAGCGTTGGGTTTGCGTTACAATCGTCGCCGTGTCAATGCTGACAGTTCATTTTCCTCGCCCTGCGCTTGTTCTCCGCGCAAATTTTTCTCAGGATATACACCTATGGAATTGAAACGTACACCGCTGTACGAGACGCATCGCGCGCTCGGCGCGCGCATGGTGGAATTTAGCGGCTGGGAAATGCCCGTGCAGTACAAGGGCATTCTCGAAGAACATCGCGCCGTCCGCACCGCCGCCGGTCTTTTCGACATTGACCACATGGGGCAAGTCCGCGTGACGGGTCCCGACGCGTTGTCGTATTTGCAAAATTTGCTCACCGCGAATTTTTCCGATATGGAAATCAATACCGCCAAATACGCGGTCATGTGCTACGCCGACGGCACGTGCGTGGATGATACGTTCGTCTATCGTTTTGAAAACGAATGGATGGTCGTCGTCAACGCGGGCAATCGCGACAAAGACCACGCGTGGATGAAGGCGCAAGCGTTCGGTTTCGACGTGACCTTAAAAGACGTGAGCGACGAGTTTTATATGCTCGCGTTGCAGGGACCGCTGGCGGAACAGGTGTTGCAAAAACTGGAAACTTTCCATCTGGCGGAATTGAAATATCATCACGCGCGCGAATTTCGCATCAACGGCGAACGCGGCATTCTCGCGCGCACAGGCTACACGGGCGAAGACGGTTTTGAATTGTTCATCCCTAATGCGTACGGCAAACACGTGTGGGACGCGATTCTCGACGCGGGCAAAGAGGTCGGCGTGATGCCCATCGGGTTGGGCGCGCGCGATTCGCTGCGCTTTGAAGCGAAATTCGCGTTGTACGGTCACGAAATTGACGCGCATACGACGCCCATCGAAGCCGCGCTCGGTTGGGCATGTGACCTGAACAAAAATTTCGTCGGGCGCGACGCGTTGTTGAAACAAAAATTGGAAGGCGTCAAAAAGAAACTCGTCGGCTTTGAAATGGTCGAGCGCGGCATTGCGCGCAATGGTTACGAAATCGCGTCGAACGGCAAGGTCGTCGGCTATGTCACCAGCGGCATGTTTGCGCCGACCCTCGAAAAAAATATCGGACTCGGCTATGTTCCCCCTGAACTCGCGCAAATTGGCACCGAATTCGACATCCTGATTCGCGGCAAACCGACAAAAGCGCGCGTCGTCAAGACGCCGTTTTACGCCAATCGCGCGCGAGGGAAATAGCCGCTAGCAGATTCTGTCTAACTATTTGCTATCTGCCATTCGCCATCTGCTATCTACAATCTGAAAGCAAAGGAGTCACCATGTCCAGCGGTAAAGAAATTTCTTATCCAAACGATGTGAAATATGCGGCGACGCACGAATGGGTCAAAATTGACGGCGACGCCGCGCTGGTCGGCATCACCGATTACGCGCAAGACGCACTCGGCGATATTGTGTTTGTCGAACTGCCCGAACCCGGGATGCAGAAAAACGCGGGCGAAGCGTTTGGCGTTGTCGAATCGGTCAAAGCGGCGAGCGACGTGTTCATGCCTATCGGCGGCACGATTGCGGCGACGAACGACGCGCTCAAAGACAAACCCGAAGCCGTGAATGAGGACGCGTTCGGCGCGGGCTGGATGATTAAACTGATGCCGTACAACGCGGCAGATTTGGAAAAATTGATGGATGCCGCGACCTACAAAAGCAAAATTGAAAGCGGAGAAATCCATTGAATGGACAATGTAGAATGCGCAATGCTCAATAAAAAATCTCGGATTGGGCATTGTGCATTTCGCATTATGCATTTCTGATGCACCGTTACATTCCCATCACCGACGCCGACCGCGCGGCAATGCTGCAACGGATCGGCGTCCACTCGCTGCAAGATTTGTTTGCGGACGTGCCGCAAGACGCCCTGCATCCGCCAATCCACTTGCCGTCCGCGCTGTCCGAAATGGACTTGATGCGTACGCTGCGCGGCATGGCGGACCAAAACGCGAATGCGGGCGCATACGCGTACTTTATCGGCGCGGGCGCCTACAATCATTTTGTGCCGGCGACCGTGCCGCATTTGATTTTTCGCGCGGAATTTTTCACCGCGTACACGCCGTATCAACCGGAAATTTCGCAAGGCACTTTGCAAACTATCTTTGAATACCAATCCATGATTTGCGATTTGACGGGCATGGACGCGGCGAACGCGTCGCATTACGACGGCGCGACCGCCGCCGCCGAAGCCGCCGTCATGGCAATCAATTCCGTCAAGAACGGCAACAAGATTATTGTCTCGCCGACGCTGCATCCGCATTATCGCGAAACGATGCGTACGTATTTGCAAGGGCAAAACATTCCCATCGTCGGCGATGAAGATGTTTCGCTTTCCCTCGACGCGGTGTTGGACAAACATCTCGACCCAGAAACGGCGGGCGTGCTTGTCGCCAATCCCGATTTTCTTGGCAACGCGCGCGATTTGGAGCCAATTGCAGAGCGCGTGCACGCGGCGGGCGCGCTGCTCATCGTCAGCGCGTATCCGATTGCGTTGGGCATGTATCAACCGCCCGGCGCGTACGGCGCGGACATTGTCATCGGCGAAGGGCAGTCGCTCGGCAATGCGCTCGGTTTCGGCGGACCGTATCTCGGCATTTTCGCGTGCAAAGAAAAATATGTGCGCCGCATGGCGGGTCGGCTCGTTGGGCAAACGACGGACACCAAAGGGCGGCGCGGTTTTGTCTTGACGCTCCAGGCGCGTGAACAACACATTCGCCGCGAAAAAGCCACGTCCAACATTTGCACGAACGAAGCATTGAACGCGCTCGCCGCGTGTGTGTATCTGGCGACGCTGGGCAAACAAGGTCTGCGCCGCGTGGCAGAATTGTGTTATCACAAAGCGCATTATGCCGCGAACGAAATCGCCAAACTCGACGGCTATCGCGTTCTTACGAATGAATTCTTTAACGAGTTCGTCGTTGAATGCCCAAAGCCCGCCGCCGAAATCAATCGCGCGCTGTATCAACAAAAAATTATCGGCGGCTATGATTTGTCCAACGACTATCCGCATCTGAAAAACGCAATGCTGCTTGCCGTCACGGAAATGAACACGCGCGAACAGATTGATACGCTGGTGCAATCACTTGCAAGTCAAAAATAAAAAGTGTAAAGCTAAAAGTCTTGTTGCCCTTTGCGCTTTTACCTTGAGGCTTTCCTATGGAGCGTATAGACGAACGAACCTACAAATTCGCATTGCGTATCATCAAACTCGCTTCCACACTGCCGCGCAAGCCCGCAGGCGATGTGTTGGGACGACAGGTGTTGCGTTCTGGAACATCCGTTGGCGCCAACGTGGAAGAAGCATACGCAGCAGTCAGTCCGCGCGAATTTACACAGAAAATGAGTGTCGCGCTCAAAGAAGCGCGCGAGAGCCATTACTGGCTTCGCCTCATTCGTGATGCAGGGCTTATTCCTGTCAACAACATTGACGCGCTCATCCAAGAGTCGTTGGAAATCAAGTTGATTCTCGCCAAAACAGTAATGACAAGTAAAAAGCTAAAGGAAAAAAGCAAAGGGTAACTCGAGTTACTTTTCGCTTTTCGCTTTTAGCTTTTCACTTTTAACTTTCCAATGTCCATTGTTGCCAACAAACCTGAACCGCTCATTTACGAAATGAGCAATCCCGGCACCGTCGGCTATTCGTTGCCCGAATGCGATGTGCCCACAACCGAATTGCCCAATCACCTGATGCGCGCTGAATTGAATTTGCCCGAAGTCGGCGAAGTGGATGTGGTGCGCCATTTCACGCGGCTCTCGCAGAAAAATTACTGCGTGGATTTGGGCATTTATCCGCTCGGCTCGTGCACGATGAAATACAATCCGAAAATCAATGAAGAAGCCGTTCGCCTCGACGGTTTTTCGCAGGCGCATCCGATGCAGCCCGTCGAGACCGCGCAAGGCGCGCTGCGGTTGATGTACGAGTTGCAGGAATATCTCGGCGCCATCAGCGGCTTGCCCGGCGTCACGCTGCAGCCCGCCGCCGGCGCGCAAGGCGAACTCACCGGCGTGCTCATCATCCGCGCCTATCATCGGTCGCGCGGCGATACGTCGCGCAGTCAGGTCTTGATTCCCGATTCCGCGCACGGGACCAATCCCGCGACCAGCGCGATGGCGGGCTATCAAGTAGTCCAAGTCAAATCGGACGCGCGCGGCAATATGGATTTGAATGATTTGCGCGCAAAGGTTTCAAACCAGACGGCAGGCATCATGTTCACCAATCCGAACACGCTCGGTCTGTTTGAAGAGCACGTGCGCGAGGTGAACCAAATCATTCACGACGCGGGCGGCTTGGTGTACGGCGACGGCGCGAATTTGAACGCCATCGTCGGCATTGCGCGTCCCGGCGATTTGGGTTTTGATATCATCCATTCCAATCTGCACAAAACGTTCAGCGTCCCACACGGCGGCGGCGGTCCCGGCAGCGGTCCCGTCATGGTGCGCGCCGACCTCGCGCCATTTTTGCCAAGTCCCGTTGTCGAAAAACAAGGCGATACGTACGTTTTCAAAAAACCGGAACAGAGCATCGGACGCATCAAATCGTTCTGGGGCAATTTTCTCGCCGTCGTGCGCGCGTACGCCTACATTCGCTCGTTTGGCAACGAATACTTGAAAGAAATCGCCGAGGTGTCCGTGCTCAATGCGAATTATTTGCTCGCGTTGATTCGTGACGCGTACGACCCGCAAGTGCCGGAACGCGTATGCAAACACGAATTTGTGCTGAACGGCACGCGCTTTAAAAAAGAGTACGGCGTCAACACGCTCGACGTGGCAAAACGTATCATTGATTACGGCTTTTATCCGCCGACGATTTACTTTCCGCTCATCGTGCCCGAATGCTTGATGATTGAACCCACAGAGACACAATCGAAAGCGTCGCTCGACGAATTCGCCGACGCGCTGTTGAAAATCGCGGAAGAAGCGCGCACGAATCCGCAATTGCTCCACGACGCGCCGCACGACACGCCCGTCACGCGTTTGGATGATGTGAAAGCGGCACGCGAACCAGTGTTGCGGTACAAGCGCGCGTAAGAACGAGAGGCGAGAAGCGAGAGGCGAGAGCGATGGATGCGTAGTTACGAATTCATTCGTTGAAAAGCACTGAGCGCGAAACCCTTCATCCTTTGGATGGGGGGTTTTTACATATAAATGAGCCATGAAGTCTACTTTTTGACAAACACCACCGCCGTCTCATCCCGAAAAATTTCGCGCCACTCTTCCGACCGCGCCAATTCTTTAACCAACGCACGCGGCGGCGGCAGAATCACCCACTGCACGTCATACTGCTCCAATTTTTTTTCCCATCCATCCTGCGCATTCACAATCGTCAAATAATCGCGCACCAATGCTTCGCCAAAAAAATCATTGTCGCCGTCAATGAATACGCGCTGCGGTGGAAACAAGCGATATTCTAAATACCCGCCCCACGTGTATTCGTTAAACATATTCCCCTGCGGCGGATTTTGTTGAATGAAATTCACCGCGTTGACGGGAAAGGTCGCGTTGTTGAATACATTGCCGCTGCCGCGCACGTCCAATTTCACACCGTTCGCCTGCAAACCAATCAACAACGCAACGACGACAATGCTCCACCCCCAACCGCCCGCGATGGGCGCAACCGCGTTCAGAGCATTGAAACGCACGCGCAAAGTAGGGATGCGCGTTGTGAGCCATTCCTCCGCGATAGGCAGCGTCACTAGCGCCGCGACCATCGCGTAATTCGTGATGTTACGCGCCGAATATAATCCGAATGCGGTCCACGCGCTCAACAAAATCAATCCCGTCCACGGGACGCGCGTCGTGTTTCTCCCAAACAACACAATCGAAAACAAAATCCATGCGGCAAAGAACCATGTATTCGCCGCGTGAAAATTCGGCGACAAATATTCGACCGTATTGTCCACCAAAAAGCGATTGCCCATGAATCCGAAAACATGCTGCGGCAGACCGATGCCGTAGGGGTTGATGAGCGCAAGCAAAAAACAAGCGCCGACCATCGCCAGAAATACCAACGCGCGCCGCGTTTCGCGTTCCAACACCGCGCCCGCGCCATACATGCCGAGCGTCAAGAATGCCAGCACGAACGCGCCGTTGAAATTCGCCCATAACACCATGACGGGTAAAAAAAACGCGAGCACGCGTGCGCGATTATTTCTGCGATACACCTCGCAGGCAATCAGCAGCAGCGTCAAGCACAACAGCGAAAAGAGATGCGGGCGCGGCAGGTGATGAATGATGCCCGTGAAATACGCGGCGAGGGCGGCGAGAAAAGCGAGCGGCGCGCTCACGCCCAACGCGCGCAAACCCACTGCCAACACCCAATAGATGAGCGCAAGCAAAAGCGCGGTGAGCCACGCGACGCCGTTCAACCCCGCCGCGCGATACGCAAGCGCATACATCACTTCGCTCAGCCATTCATGCAGAACGAGAGGCGCACCATAACGCGTATGCGAAAACACATCGTTCGGCGGAATCGCGCCGTGGTCGAGAATGTAATTGCCGACGGTGACGTGGCGCGGCAAATCGCCGTCGCTGTTCAGCATGTCGGGCATAAAGAAAAGCGACATCCCAAAGACCAGCACAAAGAGAACAATTTCGAGTGCGGGCAGAAACATCCGCTGGAAATGAGTTTTCATTTTTTTCTGCCGGAAAAAGGGTCGAATCAAAAACGCATTATCCGTAAAAAGAACATAAAAGCCAAAACTATCCTTTCGAGGATACGCACATACACGGCGGATGATATAATATTTATCCGCGTGTTGAGTACGACACGAGACAGGAACGAACTATGCACAGTGGTGGTTGGTGGCGTTACATCGAGTACGACGAAAAAGATAAACCGACAATTTCAACAGACCTGTTGAAACGCGTCGCGCAGTATGCGCGTCCCTATACGCTGATGCTCGGTTTGCTGCTCGCGGCAATTTTTGCCTCGTCGCTCATCGGCTTGGTGCCTCCGCTGTTGTACCGCGCGATTGTGGACGATGCGCTGGGCAAGAACAATCTCCAGCTGTTGATTCTTTTGTCACTCGGTCTGATTGCGGTCCCCCTGCTCGACGGTTTGATTGGCATGGGCAATCGCTATTTGTCGTCGCGCGTCGGCGAAAGCCTGATTGCCGATTTGCGTAAAGCGTTGTACCAGCACATGCAAAAAATGTCGCTGCGTTTTTTCACCAACGTCAAAACGGGCGAATTGATTTCGCGGCTCGACAATGATGTGATTGGCGCGCAGCGCGCCGTGACGGGCACATTCATCAGCATTATCACCAACGCCGTCAACGTCGTTTTGATTTTGGGGGTGATGATTGCGCTCGATTGGCGTTTGACGCTCTTTAGTTTGTTGGTCGTGCCGCTGTTTGTTTTGCCGGCGCGTCGCGTGGGCTTGATTCTGCGGCGGTTGGTCAAAGAACAATACAAATTGAACGCGGAGCTGGATGCGCAGCTGTCCGAAACGTTGAACGTCAGCGGCGCGCTGCTCACAAAATTGTTCGCGCGCCAAAAATACGAAGTTTCGCGGTTGGCAGAGAATTCGGAAAAACTTGCCAAAATCGGCGTGGAGCAGGCGATTGTCGGACGCGGGCTGTTTCTCATGCTCGGACTGGTCGCGGCGGTCGGCACTGCCGTCGTGTATCTGGGCGGCGGTATTCTGGTGATTCAAGGCACGTTTACCGTCGGCACGATTATTGCATTCGGCGCGTATTTGTCGCAGCTCTACGGACCGGTTTCGTCGCTCATCAATTCGCGCGTGGATTTGGCGACCTCGCTGGTGTCGTTCGAGCGCGTTTTTGAAACCTTGAACATTCCAATCGAAATCCAAGACCGTCCCGACGCGGTCGAATTGAAAAATATTCGCGGCGACATTCGGTTTGAAAATGTTTCATTTTCGTATTTGACCGAAGACGAAACCGATTCGCAAAATCCGTACGTCAAAGAGCTCATGAGCGCGCCACCCAAACGCGCATTGGGCGGGAACGGAACGAATGGACACGCGCCCGACGACGCGGACGAAAATGAAGCGGAATACAGCGCGCGCATCACGCCCACGCGCCGCCTGGCGCTGCATGATGTTTCTTTTGAAATCAAAGCGGGGCAGCTCGTCGCGCTCGTCGGTCCGAGTGGCGCGGGCAAGACGACCATTACCTATTTGATTCCGCGTTTGTATGACCCGACCGCCGGCAGAATCTTGATTGACGGACACGATTTGCGCGCAGTGACGCAGGAATCGCTCGCGCAGCAAATTGGCATGGTGACGCAGGAAACGTATTTGTTTCACGACACCGTGCGCGCGAATTTGCTGTACGGCAAGCCCGACGCGACGCCGGAAGAAATGGAAGCCGCCGCGCGCGCCGCGAACATTCATGATTTCATCGCCAAGCTGCCCAAGGGTTATGATACGATTGTCGGCGAACGCGGCTATCGGCTGAGCGGCGGCGAAAAACAGCGCGTCGCCATCGCGCGCGTGATTCTCAAAAACCCGCGCATCCTCGTCCTCGACGAAGCCACCTCGTCGCTCGATTCGGAATCCGAAGCGTTGATTCAGGACGCGCTCAAGCCGTTGATGCGGCACCGCACCAGCGTCGTGATTGCGCACCGGCTTTCGACGATTCTCGCGGCGGACGTGATTCTGGTCGTGGACGACGGTCAAATCGTCGAACGCGGCACCCACGCGGAATTGTTGGCGCAAGACGGCTTGTACGCGCGCTTGTATCGCACGCAGTTCCGCGAACAAATTTTGATGGAGGGGTAAGACAAGCAGCGAGTAATGAGCGACGAGGGATGAGGTTGCAAGCGTGACACGCGGGTGGATTCGCTCCCGAAATTGACGCACCCCGATGTGATTGACGCGACGTGTGATTCGCATAGAATTGTCCTAACGCCTCGTGCTGCCCGCTCCGCGCGTGCTCATCGCGTTTCCTTTCCCCTTGCGCGGATTTCACCCTCGTTACGGATGCGTATCGTGTAGAGCAATGGTTGAGAACAAGGAGTTTTATGTTTGATTCGATTTCACAGGTGCGGGAAGCGCTCGCCACACAACAGTATATTGCGACCGACGAAATTGCCACCGTCGTCTATCTTGCCGATAAATTGGAGAAACCGATTTTGGTCGAGGGACCCGCTGGCGTCGGCAAAACGGAACTCGCCAAAGCGTGGTCGGGCGCCGCGCGGCGCGAATTGATTCGTTTGCAGTGCTATGAAGGACTGGATGAAACCAAAGCGCTGTACGAGTGGGAATATGCCAAGCAGATGTTGTACACGCAGCTGCTGCGCGATAAATTGTCTGACTTGTTGAAAGATTCGCGTTCGCTCGCCGAAGCGACAGAACGCGTGGGGCAAGAAGAAGAAGTGTTCTTTTCGCAACGCTTTTTGCTGCCCCGCCCGCTGCTGCGCGCGATTAATGCGGACGAACCGACGCTGTTGTTGATTGACGAGATTGACCGCGCCGACGCCGAGTTTGAAGCGTTCTTGCTCGAGGTCTTGAGCGATTTTCAAGTGACCGTACCGGAATTGGGCACCCTCAAAGCCAAACACATGCCGCTCGTGGTCTTGACCTCGAACAACACGCGCGAACTCTCCGAGGCGCTCAAACGCCGTTGTCTGTATTTGCATATTGACTATCCGACCGTTCAAGCGGAATTGAACATTGTGCGTCTCAAAGTGCCAGACCTGAATCCGCAGTTGGCAAAGCAGGCGGTAGAATTGGTGCAGCGTCTGCGCGGCTTGGAATTGAAAAAATATCCGAGCATCAGCGAAACGCTCGACTGGGCGCGCGCGCTGGTCATGCTCAACGCCAAATCCATTGACGACAAAGTGTTGGACAATACGATGACGATTCTGTTGAAATACGAACAGGATGTGCAGCGCGCCAAACGCGTCTTGGGCGAATTCAAAGGCGATCTCGACGACGACGACGATGATACGCCGCGCAATCTTTCACGCTACACTCCGCGCAAAAATCGCTGAACCCCGCGCCGCGCTCCACTGATGCGATTCGTACACTTTCGGCGGCGCCGCGCGTGCGCGCCGCTTTCGGCAATCGGACAACCAGCCCGTCGAGTCCCATGCGATGCAGCCAGACACAGGTCGCGCTGATACAGCTAACCTCTCGGACGAAGCCCTGTTGGCGCGCGTCCGGGACGGACATGCCGCTGCCTTGCAGCAGCTGTACCAACGCCACGCTGCGGCAGTGCACGCGCTGGCGCAGTACATTTTGCGCGACAGCGGCTTGGCAGAAGAATTGACCCAAGAAATTTTTCTGACGGTGTGGAACAAGGCAGACCAATATCAAGAACACCAAGCGCGTTTCCGAACATGGCTGCTGAGCATCACGCGCAATCGCGCGATTGATCTACTACGTCACCGCCGCCGCCGCGTTCAAGCCGACCTTTCGCTGGACGATTCCAATTTTGCCGAAGAACACGCGCCGGCGAGCGAGCCGATTGACGCGCAGCGCGAGCTGCATTTGTTACTGCGCCATTTGCCGCCAGAGCAGCGGGTGGTGATTGAATTGTGTTACTTTCAGGGCTATACCCACGATGAGATTGCAGCCAATTTGAATTTGCCACTTGGCACGGTCAAGAGTCGGATTCTGTTGGGGTTGAAAAAATTGCGCGCGATGATGCGCGATTAATGGCGAGATGTTTCGTTGAAACATCTCGCCAGAAAAAAACGGTCTGTGTTTGGCGCACAGACCGTACACGTTCAACAAAGCAAAACACATCGCTCAGCGCGTCCGCGCATTCAGGCGCATCACGACGACACCTGCGCCAAGAATGGCAAACCCAAGAATCGCGAGCAGCCAATAGGTGCCGGTAAAATCACCGCCGGTAGTCGGCAAAGCCGCCGCGGTTGCCGCCGGGATATTGCCGCAAAAGACATAGACACTGGCTTCCTGCGCCGATTTGTGACCGTTGATGGCAAAGTCGCCGTTCTGCAATTCAGCAAGCGACTCGTCAATTTCGGTGACCGATTTGCCGTCCGTCAACGAAGTCAAGGGATATGCCGGTTTGGGATCGAGATTCGCGCAGGTACCTTTGTGAATATGCATCGGCTGAACTACGCCGGCAGGCGCGCCCGTAATCGTCACTTCGACGCGCGTTTTACCATTACCGAGATCGGTGAGTATCGCGGTGCCGGACTCGCCCGAATTGTTTTGCGGCTCCAGAGTGACGGTGACCGGACCTGCCGCGCGGGCGACGGCAGCGCCCGCGAATGCCAAGACCAGAAGACCGAGCGCGAGGAACCAACGAACGTGTGACATACTGCCTCCTGAATGGGAATTTGGATTCATATAAATTCTTTACGCCGTCGGAGCGCGCATAGATTACTTGACATTCAAGCTCAACAAATACGCGACAATAGCATCCAAATCGGATTCGGGCATTTCTTGAGCAAAGTTTTGGTACATGGCGCTTACACCCGGCTTGTCCAAATAATCTTTGCCCGGCACGATGTAAACGTTCGGCTGTAAAATAGATTCACGAATATATTCCGCCGCGTTCTTGGCTTTGCCTTTGTATTCAGGCGAATGAATGATGCGCTCGGCTTCTTGAGAGATGTTGCCCAAATTCGGGGCATACAAGCCACCCGGATATGACAGCTCCGTATAGTGGCAAGAATCGCACAAATAAACGTGAAACAATTTTGCGCCGCGCGCGATTTCGTCTTGATTGGAACTGTCGGCTTGGGGCGAAGGCGTCGCGGTGGAGATGGCAGTTGGCGTTTGCGTCGGCGTGCGCGTGGGCGTACGCGTGAGCGTCGGTGAAGGCGTCAAGGTAAAAGTCGCGGTCGGCGTAAAGGTTGCGGAAGGAACAAGGGTTGGCGTCGGCGTTGGCGGAAGCGGAGTCGGCGTTGGTTCGGCGGCGCAGGCAGCCAAAAGAACGCCGAGCAATCCAATCACAATAAATTTTCCGTTCACGATAAAGAGATACGCCGCCCAGCGCCAAAACGATGACCGCCGTCGGCGGCATAACGGTGAGAGCATCCATCCAAACTGCGCATTGCGGCGTATATTTCGTTGAAACATGATGCATTCGGAAATTCAGGAATCCATTCCACTCCTGGCGTTGGGGGGACTCGACGCGGCGGAGCAAGCGCGCCTGGAGCAGCATCTCGCGGTGTGCCCGGCATGTCGCGCGCTTCTCTCCGAGTACCATTTTGTTGCCGAAGAATTGAACGCGCAGGTGCCTCCGCAGACGATTCCCGCCGAATTGGAAGCCAAATTGATGCGGCAGCTGCCGCCGCGCGCGCCGCGCCAACCCAACGCATCGTCCGCGAAAATGCCGTCGCCGCAGCAACCGAATTTTTGGCGTCAGCCCGTCCGCGTATCGCGTTTCGCGTTTGCTTTGACCGTGGTATTGATTCTCGCGTTGGGCGTGACGACAGCCGCGTTCGCGCTGCAATGGCAAAGTCTGCGCGCGGCGAATTCGCAAGTTGTCGCACAGCCTTATACGCTGGAAAATCTCGAGTTCATCTCGCTCAGCGGCGCGCCCGGCGGACCGGACGGATACATTTGTCTGGCGCGTGATAACAAGATCGCGATGTTGTGGATTACCAAAATGGACGCGTTGGACGCCGACCACATTTACCAGTTGTGGCTCATCAAAGGTGGACAACGCACCAGCGGCGGTATTTTTCGTCCGGGCGCCGACGGGCGCGCCATTGTTTTGGTCAATGCCCAAGAGCCGTGGGGCAATTACGAAGAAGTCGGCGTGACGATTGAACCCGCGGGCGGCAGCCCGAAACCGACCACGCCGCGCATCATCGGCGGAAAACTGAATTAGGGGGGCATGCCGAAAAATCTTAACGGATCGTCAGCACATAGGCGACGAGGTCGTCAATCTCCTGCGGCGTCAGGCGCTTGGCAAAATCCAACGGCATGATGCTCGAGCCGTCAGCAGTCAAATAGCGAAACGCAGGCACGACAAACGCGTTCGGGTCCACGATGGACTCGCGAATATAACTCGCCGCATCGGTTGCCGAACCTTTATAGTCGGGTGAATGAATGAATTGCTCCGCATCGGTCGTGATGTGCGCCAGGTCTGGCGCAATGCGTTTGCTGTTCGGCGGCGGCATGTGGCAACCTTTGCAGCCCATTTTTTGAAACAAGACCGCTCCCTTCGCCGCATCGCCATGAAAAACCGTTGGAGCAGCTGTCGTCGCGATAAGCGTCGTCGTGGGTGAGGCGGTTGGCGCGAGTGCGGTTTGGGTTTGCGTTACGGTCGGCGTGGGGGCGCTGCGCGTCAAGGTCGGCACGAGCGTATTCGTCGCACTGCGCGTCGGTTCACGTGTCACATTCGGCACAATAACAGTGGCGGCTTGAGCAACCTTGAGCAGCGTCGCCGTTGCACTGGGCGCAATCGAACCGACACTTGTGGGCGCCGGAGCGGTGCTAGAATTTGCGCTACACGCCGCGTTCAACAGCAAAACCCACAGACACAACACACCGCACCATTTCTTCATTTCATCACCTCGTCATGTTGCCTTGCCAAGCGTACCGTTTTACTCGCTCACAAACACGAGCAGCCATTGTACACCGAATTGAAAATTTTGGGAGATATAGAGGAAATGATGGATCAACGAATTGTCGAATTTATTGCGGCGCTGCGCGCGGCGGGCGTGCGCGTGTCGCTTGCCGAAAGCGCGGATGCGTTTCGCGCGACCGAAACCATCGGCGTGCTAGAACGCGATGTCTTTAAAGCGGCATTGAGCACAACACTCATCAAAGAAGAACCGGACCAGGAAGTTTTTGAAAAACTTTTTCCCTACTATTTTGGCAGCGGCGGTCCACCGCTGTTGAATCCGCAAGAAGATTTGTCGCCCGCAGACGCGCAAATGCTCAAAGACGCGCTGCGCGCCTTGCTCGGCGACAATGAACGCTTGCAGCAATTGCTCAAGTACATCATGGAGGGACACAATCCGTCGCAAGAGGAATTGGACGAAATGGGTCGCCGCGCGGGCGTGCCGCTCTCGCGTCAGGATTATCAACGGCAATGGCTCGCGCGCCGTATGATGCGCCAACTCGGCATGGACCAGGAATTTCAAGAATTGATTCGAGAACTCTTGGAACGCTTGCGCGAAATGGGGATGAGCGATCAGGCGTTACGCGAACTCGCGGCGCGCATTCGCGCCAACGAAGGCATCTTGCAAGAGCAAATCGAAAATTATGTTGGCATGCAAATCGCGCGTCAGCAAGCCGAAGAGAATCCGCGCGAAGCGTTTGACGCGCCGGACCTGATGCACCGCAAATTCCAAAATTTGACAGAAGCCGATATTCAAGAACTGCGTCACCAAGTCCGTCGGCTTGCCGCGCGCTTGCGTTCCCGCGCCGCGCTGCGGATGAAAAAAGGCAAACGCGGCACGCTCGACGCGAAAAAGACGATTCGCCTCAATCAGCGCAACGGCGGGGTGCCCATCGAGCTCAAGCACAAGATTCACCATCAAAAGCCAAAACTCGTCCTCCTTTGCGACGTTTCGACATCGGTGCGCCCCGTCGCCGAATTCATGCTGCGACTCGTATACGAGCTGCAAGACCAAATCGCCAAAGCGCGCCCGTTCATTTTCATTGACGACATCACCGACATCAGCGCGGCGTTTCAACAATATCGCCCCGAAGTCGCCGTCGAAATGGTGCTCGCCGAAAATCCGCCGGGCTATTACAACACAAATCTCGGTTATTCGCTCGCGCATTTTGTCCAGGATTATCTCGACACGGTGGACCATCGCACGACGGTGATTGTGCTCGGCGACGGACGCAACAATTATTTGAACCCGCGCCTCGACTGTGTGGAACTCATCAAAAAGCGCGCGCGCAAAATGTTGTGGTTCAACAACGAAGACCCCCGTCTCTGGGGCACGGGCGACAGCGATATGTTGGAATATCTGCCGCTCTTTGATGCGGTGCACAAAGTCTCCAATCTCGCGCAGCTCGCCGAAGCGATAGACAAATTGTTCGACATTTACGCGTAAACGCAAGCCCGTTCCCAAAATGGAACGGGCTCTTTTTGCGTTGCCAGATGTATCCCAATGCAATACAATGCATTGCAAAGGTCAGACTATGGAAAAACAAATCACCCTGCGCCTCTCGGCGGATTTGGAAAAACGGCTTGCCCGCGCGGCGCGGCTCGCGCGCCGACGGCGTTCCGAGATTATTCGTATTGCGCTGGAACAATATCTAAGCACACAACCGGACACGAAACCCATTGACAAAGTGCGCGATTTGATCGGAACCATCAGCACGGGAATCCCCGATTTGGGCGAAAATCATCGCAAGTATCTCGCCGAGCGCATTCAACGTGGCAGAAGAACTCTTACTTGACACCGGCGCGTTTGTTGCGCTTGTAAATCCCGATGAAAAACAACATGCCGCTTGTGTGAGTGTGTTGGCAAATTGGCGCGGCAGCATTGTGACCACAGAAGCCGTGCTGACTGAAACATTATCCCTCGTCGGCACACGCCCCGGCTATCAGCAAATTTGTCTCGAATTTTTTCTGCGCGGCGCCTTTGTCTTGTTTCCTGTCACAATCACCAGTTTGGAACGCGTAGCAATCTTGCTGAAAAAATATCGCGATGTCCCGATGGATTTTGCCGATGCGACGCTGGTCGCGCTGGGCGAACAATTGGAAACCAATTTGATATTCACACTCGACCGACGCGATTTTTCCATTTATCGCTTGAATAACAAAGCGTCCTTTCGAATTGTTCCTTGATGTTTACCACAGCAAGCTCAAACAGCTCACTCCACCGTCCGCTTTGTAAAATTCACTCATCGGCGCTTGGAGCACCTCAAATCCTTTCGCCCGAATCTGTGCGGCAGTGTTTGGAAATCCTGCCGGCAGAATGACGTACTTGCCAATGCCCAATGCATTCGCCGCATACGCCTCGTCGCGCGATACGCGCACCTTGTCAAAAGCGCGCAGCAGTGGGTGCGCGGCAAAATCCTCATGCACGACAATGATTCCCTGCCCCACGTACGTCACCGCCGTCAACAAATGCAAAAAATTGCCTACCGGCGTCGCATCCACACGAATGCCGCGCGGTTCCAACACCGCGCGCAGCTGGGCAATGCCTTCTTGATTCGTGCGCGCCGATACGCCGACAATGAGACGGTCGCCGCAATTCAATACATCGCCGCCTTCGAGCGACGCGGGCGCGGTCAGCGCGTGCGTTTCAAAACGCGCGCGCAAAATATCCGCGACCAAATCCGTTTCGCCCACGCGACTTGGCGCGCCCATGCGATTCAAAATCGCAAGCCCGTTAATCACCAGCGCGGGGTCTTGCATGAAACACGCATCGGGAAATTTTTCGGCGGCGTCGAGAATTTCAACGCGCACGCCCGTTTCACGCAGCGCGGCGACATATTCCGCGTGCTGTTTCTGCGCGAGCGCGACATCAATCGGCTGCGGCTGTTCCGCCAGCGCGTTCGCGTAACTCGCGCCGGGGGGACGCACGAGCGCCTGAGAAAATAAATTGAGCGCGTCCACCCTCTAGCCTCCCTTCTCCAGGATCTTTGCCGCAATTTTCGGCGCAGCGCGCACCATCCACGCGTTATCGGCGGTGCGCGTGCCGAAAACGCCCCACGAGACATTCGCGTCGGGGTCGTGCCAAACGCAGCCGCCCGACGCGCCCGCGTGTCCGAACGTGCGCGGGCTTGAATCCGGCGGCGTCCAATGCGGATTCTTGTCCCCGCGCAAGTCTACGCCCAAACCCCACGGGCAGCGCGCGTAATCAAAGCGCCCGCCATAGCCGCCCGCCAAAGCGTCGGTCTGATTTTGAATCGCTTCATGACGCAGCGCGTCAGAAAGAAACGCGCGCGGCGCGCCCGCGTACGCGCGCACGAGTTTCAACGCGCCCTCCGCCGTCGTCACCAATTGCGACCACGGCAGCGCGAGTGAACGATAGTAACGCGAATTGTACGGTTCGATTTCCGTGCCCGCGTGACGACTCCGCACATCCGCCAATTGCAGCGGCGCGCGCGGCGGCTCATTGCCCAAGTACCCTTCGATGTTTAACGGGCGCAGCACCCATTCTTGCAGCACGTTCACAAACGCGTCACGCGTCACTCGTTCCGCGACGTGGGCGAGCAAACCATAACCGACGTTGCCGTACACAACGCGCGTGCGCGGCGCGCGTTCCAATTCCACGCGCAAACATTCGCGCGCGATTTCCTTCCACGTCAACGGTGTGCCGTACAGCGCGCGCGCGTTCGGCAAATCTTGCGGCAAGCCCGCCGTGTGACACAACAGCGCGCGCAAGGTGACTCCCTCGCGCGCCGACGCCGCGTCGGGCAGATATTTCGCCAGCGCGTCGTCCAACGCCAACGCGCCCGCGTCCGCCAAACGCAAAAGGCACAATGCCGTCGCGAGTTTCGTAATCGAAGCGACGATAAACAGACTCGTCGCGTCAACGGGCGCGCCTGCCGCGTCCGTGCCGACATACAACGCGTCCAGCTTCGCGTCGGCGCGCACGGCGAGCACCGCCATGCCCGGCACCTCGAACTTTGCCATTGTCTCACGCACGAGCAATTCCACGTTTTCCGAAATCATTCTGCAGACACGCGAAACCGCGCATCGGCGCGAACGTCAACGAATCAATTCGTGATTACGGATGCGCGCCGATGCGCGGTCCCAACATTGCGCGGCAGCGCAATCATTACAGCGCTTTGAATTGTTCAAACGGCTGTTGGCAATTGCGACAAAAATAAATCGCGCGGCACAAAGTCGGACCAAATGGATTGGTCACGCGCGTATTGGTCGAATTACAGTACGGACACGCGACCGCCTCGTCGAAAAACAACTGCGCATTCCCGCCGTGTTTTGGCGGCGGCGCGAGACCGAACGCTTTTAATTTCGCGCGCGCCGTCTCCGCAATCCAATCGCTCGACCACGGCGGATTCAAAAGCGTTTTCACCTCGACGCGTGCGATGCCCATGGCGCGCAATTTTTCAACAATTGCCGCGCGCATCATGTCGAGCGCGGGGCAGCCCGCGAACGTCGGCGTCATGAAAACAGTCACGCCGTCATCATCCACGCGCACCTCGCGCACGATGCCCATCTCGACGAGCGACACGACCGGAATTTCCGGGTCGGTGATTTCGCCGAGCGCGCGCCAAATGTCATCTATCACAATTGTTACCACTCGACTCCAAACTCTTCACTCCGCGCGACGGCTTGCATGTCCGCGAGCAGCTCTGTCAGATGGGAGGTGTGCTGCGTACGCGAGGTGACACGCGGTTCGCGCGTGGCAGGTACAATCAAACCCGACGCGGACAAATGCGCGACGACTTGGGTTTCCCACTCGCTTTGCGCTGCGCGCGGGTCGGGAAAAATCTTTGCGTCTATCAATTCGTGTTCATTCTCCAACGGCACAAACAATTGCAGCGCGTACGTCCACAACTCATCCAATGCGCGCTGTATTCGCCGATGGCTTTCTTCTGTCCCCAAGCCCAAACGCTTAACCCAATTTGACGTATGCCGCAAATGGTAGATTTCTTCGGGACGAATTTTTGCGGCGATTTCGGCAACGCGCGCGTTGGCGCTATTCATCCGGTGCGCGAGCGCCACATTTTCGTACGCATCAAACAAATACTGCCGCAGCATCGAAAACGCCCAATCGCCTTTGGGCAATTCGACCAACTGCGCGCAGCGCCACGCGTCCGCGTCGCGAAAAAAGACCGCGCGGTCGGGCTCCACGCCGGTCAATTCCTGATACAGTCCGTACCACAACTGCGCGTGTCCCAATTCGTCCAGCGCGATGTTGGCAAAGGCAATGTCTTCTTCGAGAATCGGCGCGTGTCCCGTCCATTCCGAATTGCGGTGTCCGAGAATCAACTCGTCATCCGCCAGCGCAAGAAGCTTGAATGCAAGGGGCGAGTCAGACATAAGTGGTTTTGGTTAGTTGGTTAGTTGGTTATTGGTTAGCTGGTTGTTGGTTACAAGTCATTCCCCATTAAGCATTCTGCATCCTGCATTGTGCATTGTGCATTGTGCATTGTGCATTGTGCATTGTGCATTGTCCATTGTCCATTGTTCATTCCGCATTCACTCATTATCCAACATTTCTTGCGCCGATTTCAATTCGCGCATGATGGGTTCGACGGGATAGTACGTGTGCATCCGATATTTTTTGTCGCGCGCGGGCGCGAATAGGCTCGCCCAATCTTCTGCATTACTTTTCAAAACCGCGCGTTCGGGCACCACCCACCACACAAACACATTTTTTGCCGCAAAAGTATTCAACGCGACGCGCAGCGCTTCGTGCGGGGACCGCGCGCGCACGTGTCCGACATGCGTCACAAACGTTTCGCGCGCGGTCTGTCCTTGTTTTTGAAACACCAGATATGTTTCGGTGGGCGCGTCGGCGGCGGGTTCCACGTACCAATCGTCCTCCGCCACTTGCTGCGCCGTTTTGGCAAACACGGCGCGCGCGGGCACGACCCACAAACTCATACAGTCCGGACGCCGCACAAATACGTCGCGCGCATATTCCAGCGCCATTTCGTCGTCTGCCGCGTGCACCGAACCCGTATTGCGATGCGGCAAATCCGCGCGCTCTTGTTCAAAGACTTGGTAACGCGAGAGTTGAGTGTCCATCTTTTGTCTTGCTTTGCGCGTACGCCGCCAACGCTTCGCGCACCCACGCGCCGTCATCGTGCGCCTGACGCCGCGCCGCCAAACGTTCCGCGTTGCACGGACCATCGCCTTTGACCACGCGCCAAAATTCGTCCCAATTGATTTCGCCGGAAATCCAGTTGCCCGTCTCGGGGTCGTAATGCAAATCCGGGTCGGGAATGGTCAAACCGATGGCGTGAAAATCGGGGACCATTTTGTTGATGAATTCCTGGCGCAGTTCGTCATTCGTTTTAGTCTTGACGCCCCAGCGAATCAACTGCGCGCTGTTGGGCGAATCCGCGTCATGCGGACCAAACATCATCAACGCGGGCCACCACCAGCGATTCAACGCATCTTGCGCCATTTGTTTTTGACGCGGCGTGCCGCGCGCATAGCGAATGATTTGCTCCACGCCCTGTTTTTTGTGAAATGTTTCTTCCGCGCAAATGCGTACCATCGCGCGCGAGTACGGACCGTACGAGCAGTGCGCGAGCATCGTCTGATTTTGAATCGCCGCGCCGTCCACCAGCCAACCAATCATGCCGATGTCCGCCCACGTCAGCGTCGGATAATTGAACACGGAGGAATATTTTGCTTTGCCGCTCAAGAGCGCGTCAATCATTTCCTCGCGCGTCGCGCCGAGTGTTTCCGCCGCGTGATACAAATACTGTCCGTGCCCGCCTTCATCCTGCACTTTGGCGAGCAGCGTCAATTTCCGCCGCAGCGTCGGCGCGCGCGTAATCCACGCGCCTTCCGGTAACATGCCGACAATTTCGCTGTGCGCGTGCTGCGAAATCATCCGAATCAATTGTTTGCGATATTCATCGGGCATCCAATCGCCCGGTTCGATTTTTTCGCCGCGCGCAATGCGCGCTTCAAATTCTGCCAGACGCTCCGCATCGGTCATATCAACACCTCCATCCGTACGCCGCTTAGGATACATCGAATCGTATGCGCGCGTCAATTGTGGCGGCACAGAACGCCGCAGGCACAGAACGCCGCAGGCACAGAACGCCGCGCACACAAGACACCGCGCGCAAAAAAAATACGTGCGACACACAAGGCGCCGCACGTATCCCCCGTTAGAAATGGTCAACGTGTTACGGAGTTGCCGGAATCCGCACACGCTTGATGTCTGACCACTCTAACGTTCCGTTTGTTCCAACAACTTCCAACTTGTAGAAATACGTCTTGCCCGCCGCGACCGATTTGTCCTTGTAGACGTATTTGTCGCCCCGCGTCGGGTTTCCGACTTGCTTGGCATTAATCATTGCGCCGTTGACCTGCGTATACACGCCGTTGCGCGTCGTGCTGCGCCACACGTTGAAACCGAGCACGAGCATTTCGTTGGCAGTAGTCCATTTCAATTTCGCGCCAATCGCGCGCCCATTGGCTTTGAAGGAGCTGAGGTAAAAAGCGGTGGGCGTACTGACTCGAATGCATTCGCCTGTGGTTGAGGTGGCGATGACATTCGAATAATTGGCGCCGGAACTGATAAACTCGGCGCGGAAACAATAGATTCCGTCCAAAGTTGGGACGACGTCGGACGAATCATAGGTGCCGGTCGCGGGTGGTATTATATTGACATTCGTCGAACTCACCAGAGTTCCGCCACTCGCGCATGGAGTAACAGTACTTGTTTGGCAGACATAGAATGTGAGCGTGCCGGTAAGTGTGCCGCCAAAGCTGCCCGAAGCGCTTTGTCCGCTGATTGTTGCGCGGTCAAAAAAGTGTGTGCCTTGTGAAATCGCGCCGCTCGTCGGGTTCGGCGCCGGTGCTATGCCGCTGCTGGTACGATAATAAACCTGCGTGGTGAGATTGGGCGGCGGCGCGACGGCAGCTCCTTGAAGCTGGTTATCTTGACTCCCGCAGCCTCCGATGTTGACGCAGGCATCAATCGTCGCATGATACGGAGAGCCGCTGATTTGCGACGCACTGTTGCCAAAGCCCCAATTGCCCGCGCTGGCAACGTGCGTGCCGTACGTGAGCACTACCGTTCCGCCGGTACTCCCGGTAGTAAATGTGACAGTTATCGCGTTATGTACGTTGCCGCTTGCCGTTGGGCATGTGGTGATGGTGTATGTCCCTGCGCTCGCGCTGACAACATCCCCGAAAAAAGTAAAGACCTGCCCGGAAAACGGCGGGTAGGCGCCCGAGTACAATTGTGGCGAAACTTGCCCTGTGGAACACGCCAAAAGGTAACCGGGGTCGGGAATCGGAAGTGTGGTCACACTGCTGCAATTTGCGCCTGTGCCCGTGCAGGCATCGGCGCCGGTGATGGTCCGATTGTACGATGTAAGAAAGTCGTACGAGTGTTTTCCACCTTGAATGATGGACCAGCCGAGAGTGACAGAGTAGGTTGTGTTAGGACTCAAACCTGTGATAGTGGCGCGCTGTGGAACCGAGTCCCCCTCAAAGTACGTGGAATTGTTGTGCTGCAGATTACCGTTAATCCAGCCGCCCACACAGGTGGTTCCCTGCGGCGTGGCAGTACCGTTCGCACATTGGTCAAAACTGATTCCCGCAGCGGCATAGGCAGTACTCACGCCCAGAATCAGCAAACCGAACAGAACCGAGACCACGAGTCCGGCGTGTCGGAGCCCGCTGGAGAAATTTCCAACACGCGACGGATAACGAATGTTATTCATTGTGAACCTCTCTTACCCCTGTCTTGAGTGATTCACGGTCGGTTACGCCATTTGCTCCATCCAGCCATAGGCGTCCAAATTCGCTGCGAGTCCGGCACAGCACGACTGGATATCGTCGCATCCGCGATTTTTTTCATCCGTTCTAAAATCGTTCTACTGCAATAAGAAAATCATCCTCCTTTTTCCCCCCGAAAAAAAAACCGCGAACACTCGAATGCTGTTCACGGTCGGTTACGCCATTGGCTCCACCCTGCGGTTGTGCTCACGCACCCGGCGTCCAACTTGGTGCCGCGCTTGGCGGCAGTCCGACAGGGTTTCAACGCCCCCGTATTGGGCTATTCCATTTTCATGCGGAATAAAAAAACCGCACAGTGCCACAAGGCATGTACGGTCGGTTACGCCATTGGCTCCACCCTGCTTGCGCGCATTGGCGCTTGGCGTCCACCTCAATGCCGCGATTATGCGGCAGTCCGGCAGGGTTTCAACGCCCCCGTATAACAAGCTATTTGCTTTATCAAACAAAAAACCGTACCGAGCCATCGGCTCGAGTACGGTCGGTTACGCCACTCGCTCCCTTTGGTTTCGGCGTCCATTTTCGCGGCGCCAACTTCCTCCGCGTAACCAAAGTTCACAGCTCCCGTACAATTGATAGGGCTTTTGAATGCTGCAATAACAATTGTTATTGTATATCTTATATCATAGATTCGCGCCGCGCACAAGAGTTTTTTATAGGAATATGATAAAATTCAACCCAATGTAGATTACCACCCCATTACAAAAGAATCCCTCATGCGCCAATGGCACACCACCACAAATGAAATTCTCCCTCGCCCGTTGGGAGAGGGGCTGGGGGTGAGGGATTATTTTCGAAAGTGTCCGTATGACAAAGGCGATGAACTCTATCGCAGTAATTTGTCAGATGCGCGGATGCAAGGCGATACGGCAAATTACAGCGATGAACTGCATCGCCTTTGTCATACCCTTTCAGAGTAGAATCAGACCATGACCAACCTTCCAGAGCTTGTCGCTGCGGACCAGCAGCACCTCATCCACCCCCTGCATCATCCCGATTTTCAGCGCGCCCCGCGCGTTTGGCTCAAGGGACAAGGCGCGCTCATTTACGACGCGGAGGGCAATGAAATCATTGACGGTCTCGCGGGTTTGTGGAACGTGAACGTCGGACACGGACGCCGCGAACTTGCCCAAGCCGCGTACGACCAAATGTCCACGCTCGCGTATCACAGCGCGTACAGCGGCGGCACCAATCTGCCCGCCATTCAACTCGCGGAAAAACTGAGCGAACTCGCGTACCCGCAAATCAACCATTTCTATTTCACTAGCGGCGGCGCCGAAGCCTCCGAAACGTCGTTCAAGACCGCGCGTTTTTATTGGCGCGCGCAGGGCAAACCCGACAAAGTCAAAATCATTTCGCGGATGCGCGCGTATCACGGGCTCACGATGGCAGCCATGAGCGCGACGGGCATGCCGGCGTTCTGGGCAATGTTCGAACCGCGCGTGCCAAATTTTTTGCACATCGAGTCGCCGTATCCGTATCGTTTTCAAAATCCCGACCCGACGGTCAGTCCCGGCATCGCCGCCGCGAATTTATTGGAACAAAAGATTTTGGCAGAAGGACCGGAAACGGTCGCAGCGTTTATTGCGGAACCGGTGCAAGGCGCGGGCGGCGTGATTGTCCCCCCCCCCGATTATTTTCCGCGCATCCGCGAAATCTGCGACCAGTACGATGTGCTGCTCATCAGCGACGAAGTCATCACCGGCTTTGGGCGCACAGGCAAATGGTTCGGATTGGAGCATTACGGCGTTCAACCCGACATCATGCAGTTTGCCAAAGGCATCACCAGCGGATATGTGCCGTTGGGCGGCGTTGGCGTTTCGGACAAGGTGATGAACGTTCTCAATTCCGTGCCGCCTTCGCAGCGGTGGCTTCACGCCTACACTTATTCCGCTCATCCGACGACATGCGCGGTCGCGCTGGCGAATTTGAAAATCCTTCAAGAAGAAAATTTGGTCGAGCGCGCGGCGGCGCAGGGGGAAAAATTGCTGGCGCAGCTCAACGCGTTGGCGGACATGGAAGGTGTGGGCAATGTGCGCGGGCAAGGTTTGATTGCGGCGGTCGAAATCGTCGCGGACAAAGCGACCAAAGCCGCGTTCCCCGCCGACCGCCAATTGAATCAACGCGGCATGGACATGTTGATAGCGAATGGATTGTACACACGCGTTCTTTTTGACGCGATTTGTTTCTCGCCGCCGCTCGTCATCACCGACGAACAAATCGAGCGCATGGTCAACATCGTGCGCCAAACGCTTCCCCAGCTGCTCGATGCCGTGAGCGGGTAACTTGTTTTTTCACCAGACCGGTAGTGCAACAAAATGAAACTGCGGGGTTGCACCTTTTTTCTTGCCCGTATAATTCGGCGCGCTTTCGCATCCGTATCTCGCAGTCTCATCATGTTGTTGCACTAGTTCAAGGAGCGCTTTTGGCTCAGCTCGAAGAGCTCACACGCGGGGCAATTGTCAAAGGCATCTTGCCAGACCAAAACGTCACCGTCGTGGACGTGCATTGGTATGGCACGAGCGCGGTGGAACTGACGTACAAAAACGCGGCAGGGCAGCCGCAGAATGTGCTGCTCTATCGCTCGCACGAACCGACGCTTGAAATTGTGACGACGGGACGCCCCTGGAGTTTCGACGGCGATGGCGCGTTGTTCCGTTTGGTGTCGGAAGCGTGCCGCATTCGCCTCGCGTATTTATTTGACCCGCGCCTCGCGGTGCACACGTCGCTTGTGGAACCGCTGCCGCATCAAATCACTGCCGTATATGGCGAGATGCTGCCGCGTCAGCCGCTCCGTTTTTTGCTCGCCGACGACCCCGGCGCAGGCAAAACAATCATGACGGGGTTGTTCTTGAAAGAACTGCTCCTGCGCGGCGACCTCAAGCGCTGCCTCATTTGTTGCCCCGGCAATCTCACCGAACAATGGCAGGATGAACTCGACACGCGTTTTCATTTGCCGTTCGAGATCATGACGCGCGATCTGATCGAAAGCGCGCGCACGGGGAATGCGTTCGCAGAACACCACCTGATCATTTGCCGCCTCGACCAGTTGAGCCGCAGCGACGAATTGCAAGCGAAACTTGCCGCGACCGATTGGGATGTGATCGTGTGCGATGAAGCGCACAAAATGTCCGCGTCTTTTTTCACAGGCGAAGTCAAAGCAACCAAACGCTATCGGCTCGGACAGCTGCTCGGCAGTATCACGCGTCATTTTTTACTGCTCACCGCCACGCCGCATAATGGCAAAGAAGAAGATTTTCAGTTGTTCCTGGCGCTGCTCGACGCCGATCGCTTTGAAGGACGCTTTCGCGACGGCGTGCATACGGTGGACACGTCCGACCTGATGCGCCGCATGGTCAAAGAGCAGTTGGTCAAATTCGACAACACGCCGCTGTTTCCGGAACGCTTTGCCTATACCTTAAAATTTCGTCTCTCCGATTTGGAAGCACACCTGTACGCGCAGGTGACCAATTATGTGCGCGAAGAGATGAGCCGCGCCGACCGCCTGATGCGCGAAGGCGAAGGACGCGCGGGCAACATGGTCGGCTTTGCGCTCACCGTCTTGCAGCGGCGTCTCGCCTCATCGCCCGAAGCCATTTATCAATCACTCAAGCACCGCCGCGAACGTTTGGAAAAACGTGTGCGTGAAGAGGAACTCTTGAAGCGCGGCGCAGAGACACGGATTGACACCACCGAGGGTTTGGACGCCGTTCCCGCGCAACAAGACGCCGACGAGTTTTACGACGACACGCCGGCGGAGGAAGTGGAAAAAACGGAAGAAGAAATCGTGGATCGCGCGTCCGCCGCGCGTACACTTGCAGAATTGCGTAGCGAAATCGCGACGCTGCGGCGTTTGGAAAAACTCGCGTATGACGTGCGCCGCAGCGGCACCGACCGCAAATGGGAAGAATTGTCCAAGCTTCTGCAAAAACCCGAAGGGTTTTCGGAGACCCTTCGGGTCGCAGGGCAGGACCAATTGTTCGGTCCCAACAATACGCGGCACAAGCTGGTGATTTTTACCGAACACCGCGACACGGTAAATTACCTCGCTAACAAACTCCGCACGCTGTTGGGGCGTCCCGAAGCGGTGGTGACAATTGACGGTTCATGCAACCGCGAGGAACGCCACAAGCGTCAACAAGCGTTTACGCAGGACAAGGATGTTTTGATTCTCGTCGCCACCGACGCGGCAGGTGAAGGCATTAACCTCCAACGCGCGCATTTGATGATCAATTATGACCTCCCATGGAACCCCAATCGCATCGAGCAGCGCTTTGGGCGCATTCATCGCATCGGGCAGACCGAAGTGTGTCATCTATGGAATCTGGTCGCGGCGGAAACGCGCGAGGGCGATGTCTTTGATGCAGTGTTTGAAAAAATCGAACGCGAACGCGCGGCGTTGGGCGGCGCGGTGTTCGACGTCTTGGGCAAGAGTTTCCATGAAACGTCGTTGCGCGATTTATTGCTCGAAGCGATTCGCTACGGCGACCGCCCCGAAGTAAAGGCAAAATTGACGCGCGCGATTGACCGCGCGCTCGACCGCCAACATTTGCAAGACTTGCTGCAAGAACGCGCGTTGGCGCACGAGACCTTGAGCGCGGCGCGCGTCCAAGAAATTCGCGAGGAGATGGAGCGCGCAGAGGCGCGCCGCTTGCAGCCGCATTTTATCGCGTCGTTCTTTCGCGCCGCGTTCGAACACTTGGGCGGCACGCTGCGCGAGCGCGAGCCCAAACGCTATGAAATCACGCACGTACCCGCCGCCATTCGCCAGCGCGACCGCTTGCTGGGCACGGGCGAACAGGTGCTGCCAAAATACGAGCGCATCACGTTTGAAAAAAATCTCATCCGCGCGTCGGACAAGCCGCTCGCCGAGTTTGTATGCCCCGGTCATCCGCTGCTCGACGCGACAATTGATTTGATTTTGGAACGGTATCGCGATTTGCTGAAACGCGGCGCGGTGCTGATTGACCCGAACTCGCGCCGTGATGAAATCCGCGCGCTCTTTTATTTAGAGCATGCCATTCAAGACGCGCGCCCCCTCCCCTCGCCCTTTGGGAGAGGGGTTGGGGGTGAGGGACGCGGGGTTGGGGGTGAGGGACGCGGGGTTGGAAGTGAGGGACGCGGGGTTGGGAGCGAGGAACGACGCGTGGTGTCCAAGCAGATGCAGTTTGTCGAAATTGACGCGCTGGGTCAGGTGCGCGATGCGGGCTATGCGCCGTATTTGGATTATCGTCCCGCGACGGATGTGGAACGCGCTTGGCTGGAACCGGTTTTGAATCAAGATTGGCTGACGCGCGATTTGCAACAACAAGTCATGGGTTATGCGATTGCGGAATTGGTGCCGCAGCATTTGCAAGAGGTGACGCGGTTCAAAGAGGCGCAGACGCAAAAGGTGATGGCGGCGGTCAAGGAACGGCTAACCAAAGAAATCATTTACTGGGACCACCGCGCTATCGAACTGCGCCAACAAGAATTGGCGGGACGCACGCCGCGTCTTAATTCTGCCAAAGCGCAGCAGCGCGCCGACGAGCTCACCGCGCGTTTGGAAAAGCGCATGAGTGAGTTGGAGCAAGAGCGTCACCTTGCCGCGCTGCCGCCGAATGTCATCGGTGGAGCAATTGTTGTGCCGCTTGACTTGTTGCAATCTCTCATGGCGAGCGAAGCGAAGCAAGCTCCGCGCGCAGGGGAGGAGATCGCTTCGGGCGCTCAAACCGCGAGCGCGCTCGCCATGACACAAGCCGACCGCGAGCGCATTGACCAACTCGCAATGCAAGCGGTGATGGAAGCGGAGCGCGCGTTGGGCAATACGCCGCGCGCGATGCCCCATTCCAATCCCGGCTATGACATTGAATCGGAAGACGCGCGCACCGGACGTTTGCGTTTCATCGAAGTCAAGGGCAAAGGCATGAATGAAGACACAGTCACGATTTCGCGCACGCAAATCATGACCGCGTTCAACAAGCCCGACGATTTCATTTTGGCGATTGTGCGCGTGGATGGCGATGTCGCGCACGAACCGCGTTACATTCGCAAGCCCTTTACGCGTGAACCCGATTTCGGCGTGGTCAGTGTGAATTATGCGGTGGCTGAATTGTTGGCAAAAGGACACGCGCCGCAATGAGATTGTGGTTATAATATCCTCACCGTGATTACCTTGTCGCCCGATACCTCCCCGGATGCCGAACGCGTGCAGCTGCAATTGCTGCGTCAAGCGCCCGCATGGCGCAAGATGGAGATAGTGACGCAACTGAATCAAACCGTGCGCGCATTGATGTTGGAAGGATTGCGCCAACGCTATCCGAACGCGTCGCCGCGCGAATTAAATCGCCGCCTTGCTGACCTTGTGCTCGGTCCCGAACTCGCGGCGCGTGTGTATGGCTCAGTCACAGTTCCATGAACACCGATCCCATTGCCGTCACTCTTGCGGTCATCCGCGTGTTGGAAGCGCTCGATGTGCCGTATCTCATCGGAGGCTCCTTGGCGAGCGCGCTGCATGGTGTGCCGCGCGCGACGAATGATGCCGACCTCGTCGTTGATCTCAAATTGCAACACGTCGAACCTTTTGTCCGCGCATTGACGCCGGAATTCTATGCCGATGCCGATGCGATTCGCCAAGCCATTCGCGACCAACGCAGTTTCAATTTGATTCATCTCGAATCCATGTTCAAAGTGGACCTCTTTGTACGCAAGCCGCGTCCCTTTGACCAAGCGCAGTTCAATCGCCGCATTTCGGCGATTCTCGCTACCGACCCTGAACGCACCGCGTTTGTTGCCAGCGCGGAAGATACGATTCTCGCTAAACTGGAATGGTATCAAGCGGGCGGTGGTGTGTCCGACCGGCAATGGCGTGACATCCTCGGCATCTTGAAAGCGCAGCGCGAACAACTCGACCTTGCTTATTTACACGAATGGGCAAATCGTTTGCAACTCGCCGACCAACTGGAACGCGCCTTGAGCGATGCAGGTATCCAATAGCCAATTCCCGGTTCCCTGTTCCCTGTCCCCTATTCCTTATCCCATGAAAAAACTCATCGAAGTTGCTCTCCCGCTCGAAGCCATCAACGAAGCATCTGCGCGTGAAAAATCCATTCGGCATGGTCATCCGTCCACGCTGCACCTGTGGTGGGCGCGGCGTCCGCTTGCCGCGTGTCGCGCGGTTTTGTTTGCTTCGCTCGTGGACGACCCGGGCGAATACATCGCGGATGAAAAACAAGCACACGCCGAACGCGAACGCTTGTTTGATTTGATTACGAAACTGGTGCAGTGGGAAAACAGCAACAATGAAACGGTGCTGGATGAGGCGCGGCTCGAAATCGCGCGCAGTGTCGCGCGCAATCTCGGCGTGGATGTGCCGATTGGCAAAGAGGCGGTTCGCGAATTTCTGGCGACGAAGGCGCCGCCCGTGCTCGACCCGTTCGCGGGTGGCGGCTCGATTCCGCTCGAAGCGCAGCGGCTCGGCTTGCGCGCGTACGCGTCCGACTTGAATCCCGTTGCCGTTCTCATCAACAAAGCGTTGATTGAGATTCCGCCGCGTTTTGCGAATCAACCTCCCGTTCATCCGAGTATCGAAAGCGAAAATGCGAAAGCGGAAAGCGGAAACAAGAAATCAAATACGACGCAATTGCGGTTGGAACAACGCGAGTGGAAAGGTGCGGCGGGGCTGGCGGAAGATGTGCGCTATTACGGCAAATGGATGCGCGACGAGGCAGAAAAACGAATCGGGCATTTGTATCCGAAGGTCACAGTGGACAGGGAACAGGGAACAGGGGATAGGGAACAGGGGACAGGGAAAAGTCAGTTTGCTGTTCCCTCTAACCTGTCTCCTAAAACCTACACGGTAATTGCCTGGTTATGGGCGCGCACGGTGAAATGTCCCAATCCCGCGTGTGGGGCGATGATGCCGCTTGTGCGTTCGTTTGAACTCTCCAAGAAAAAGGGCAAGCAGGCGTGGGTTGAACCTCTCCCCCCTTCCCCCTCTCCTAATAGGAGAGGGGGCGAGGGGGTGAGGTTCCAAGTCCACACGGGCAATGGTCACGCGCCCGAAGGCACAGTGAATCGTCGCGGCGCGCGCTGCATCGTCTGCGGCACGTCCGTTCCCTTTGAACACGTTCGCGCGGAAGGCAAAGCGGGACGGATGAGCGCGCAACTGATGGCGATTGTAGCAGAAGGGGAAAACGGGCGCATTTATCTTTCGCCGGGCGAGGTTATAGGGTATAGAGAACAGGGTACAGGTAAAATTTATTCGCTCCAGGAAATCGCGCAAGGTGCGCTGTCACCTGTCCCCTCTTCCCTATCACCTGTCACCTACCACGAAGCGATTGCCGCGAGCGCACAGCCCGCGTGGACGCCCGACACCGACTTGCCCGAACAAGCATTAGGTTTTCGCGTGCAACTCTATGGCATGACCAAACACCGCGATCTGTTCACGCCGCGCCAACTCGTCGCGCTCACCACATTCAGTGATTTGGTGAGTGAGGCGCGCGAACGTGTGAAAGAAGATGCGATTCGCGCAGGGATGAAAGACGATGGCAAAGCGTTGAATGATGGCGGGAGTGGCGCGAGTGCGTACGCGGATGCGGTGGCAACGTATTTGGCTTTTGCTGTTGATAAGACCTCTGCGCGAAACACAAGTCTCTGCATTTGGGACACAAAAGCGAATAGTCTTGTTCAGACATTTGGTAGGCAAGCATTGCCAATGGTTTGGGATTACGCAGAAACAAACCCATTCGGTGAAGCGGGCGGCGATTTTGGCAGTGCCGTTGAATGGTTGTGTAAAGTACTGGACAGACTGCCTGCTCTGCCAAGAGGTTCAGTTTCCCAAGTTGACGCTGCGGCGAAAATTGCAGACGTGAAAAATCCAATTATTTCAACTGATCCGCCATACTATGACAACATTGGTTATGGTGATTTGTCAGATTTTTTCTATGTTTGGATGAGAAACAATTTGGGAAGAATTTATCCTGATCTGTTTGGCACTGTGCTTGTACCAAAGTCAGCAGAACTTGTGGCGACACCCTATCGTTTTGGTAGAGATAGGCAAAAAGCAGAAGAGCATTTCTTGGCTGGTTTGGAAAGCGCCTTCCATAAAATGCGAGAACGGGCGCACGCTGATTACCCTGTCGCAGTTTATTACGCGTTTAAACAATCAGAACGCGAAGAAGATGAGGATAGCGCGGAACAAATAAGCATTGCATCAACTGGTTGGGAGACGATGCTTGAAGGATTGATTAGCGCGAATTTTCAAATTACTGGCACATGGCCGATGCGAACCGAACAACCATCAGGTCTTCGTGTGGTCAACCAGAACGCCCTCGCCTCCTCCATCGTCCTCGTCTGCCGCCCGCGTCCCGAAGATGCGCCACGCACCACACGCCGCGAATTTCTGTCCGCACTGAAAAAAGAATTGCCGCCCGCGCTGCGCGAACTGCAACAGGGCAACATTGCGCCCGTGGATTTGGCGCAAGCCGCCATCGGCCCCGGTATGGCAATCTTTTCCAAATACCGCGAGGTGCTCGAACCCGACGGCACTGCCATGCGCGTCCGCACCGCGCTCGCCCTCATCAATCAAGCGCTGGACGAATATCTCACCGAACAAGAAGGCGAATACGACGCCGACACGCGCTGGGCGCTCGCCTGGTTCGAACAATACGGACACGAAGCGGGTCCCTTTGGCGTCGCCGAAACCTTGAGCAAAGCAAAAAACACGGGCATTGACGGACTCGTGCGCGCGGGCATCCTCGCCTCACGCGGCGGACAGGTGCATCTCTTGAGCCGCGATGAACTCCCCGAAACATGGGACCCGCGCACTGACGCGCGTTTGACCGCGTGGGAAAGCGTGCAGTATCTCGTGCGCGCGTTGGACAAGGAAGGCGAAGCCGCCGCCGCCGCGCTGTTGAAAAAACTCGGTTCGCACGCGGACACGGCGCGCGACTTGGCGTATCGGCTTTATACGTTATGCGAACGCAAGGGCTGGGCGCAAGACGCGTTGGGGTACAATATGCTCGTGGTGGCGTGGAATCGTTTGGCGGACTTGGCAGCGCGGGGAGAGGTAAAGCAAGACAGGTTACAGGGGATAGGGGAGAGGGAATAGGGGAGAGGGGAGAGGGAACAGCGGAGAGCACGCGCGCTGTCACCTATCACCTGTTTCCTGTCACCTACATAGGCGCGGAAAAGAGGAGTAAAATGAGCGCCATCAGTTCGCACCGCGATTTGATCGTATGGCAAAAAGCGATGGATTTAGCCGTGCTGATTTATGATTTGTCCAAGTTGTTCCCAAAGGAAGAGAGGTACCGTTTGACCTCGCAAATCACGCGGGCGGCTGTTTCTGTCCCCGCGAATATCGCCGAGGGACATGCGCGTGGGACGGCGAGAGATTATGCGAACTTTCTCGCTATCGCCAAAGGTTCCCTAATGGAAACCGAAACTTGTGTCATGCTGGCGATTCGTCTCGAGTACGTCAAGCCCGAACAAGCCCAACCTGCACTTGACCTCATCACCGAGATCTCCAAAATGCTAACCAGTCTGCGAGACAAACTTATCTAAACTGCGCCCTGTTTCCTATCACCTATGTCTACTTCCTATCCCCTGTCCCCTATCCCCTATTCCCTTAGGAGTCTTCTATGGCGGTCTCCAATCTCGAACGCGTCGGACGCGGTTTAACTTTGCTCAAAGATGCGCTTGCGCCATACGTACAGCGTGAATTAAAGAGCCGATACAAAAATCGCTGGTGGCAAGATGGCGTGCAGCCCGCGCTTGTGGGCGCGATTGGCAAAGACGCGCAGAGCGCGACCATGAGCGACGACGAAAACTTTTCCAAACTTGATTCGCAGGCGCTCTTTGCCATCATGCAGAGCAATTGGAAAAACGTCTTTGACGGCGAATTGGGCAGCACCGGGCGCAATTACGTGAACGAGCTGCGCGACGTGCGCAACAAGTGGGCGCATCAAAATCCGTTCACGCCCGAAGACGCGCATCGCGCGCTCGACACGATGACGCGCTTGTGCGAAATGCTCGGCGCGCCGCAGCAGCAAGAACTCGCGCAAGAAGCGCGCGACCTTTTGCGCCAACGCTTTGAAACTGAAACGAAACGCGAACTCAAAAAGAGCGCGGACGTGACGCAAACCCAAACGCCCGCGGGGCTCAAACCGTGGCGCGAGATTGCGACGCCGCATCCCGATGTCGCGTCGGGACGCTACCAACAAGCCGAATTTGCCGCCGACCTTTTTCAGGTCATCACTGATAAAGCCGAACCCGAATACGGCGACCCGCGCGAATTTTTCCGCCGCACCTATCTCACCGAAGGACTCGCGCGGTTGCTCACGCGCGCGTGGCTGCGGCTCGCGGGACGCGGCGGCGACCCCGTCGTCGAATTGCAAACGAATTTCGGCGGCGGCAAAACGCACTCGATGCTCGCGCTCTATCATCTCTTTGGCGGCGCAATCAAATTGCAAGATGTCCCCGGTGTTGAAACACTCGTTCCCGAAGGATTAGAAAAATTGCCGTCTTTACCGCAAGTAAAACGCGCAGTGTTGGTTGGCACGCAATTGTCGCCCGCCGAAACGCGCAAGAAAAGGGATGGCACACGCATCAACACGCTGTGGGGTGAATTGGCTTGGCAGCTCGGCGGCAAAGAAGGTTACGCGCTCGTCGCCGACGAAGACGCGCGCGGCATCAGTCCGGGTTCCGAAAAACTCACGACGCTCTTGCAAACCTACGGACCCGCGCTCGTGCTGATTGACGAATGGGTTGCGTTTGCGCGCCAATTGTATGGACACGATGGTTTGAACGGCGGCAGTTTCGACGCCAACATCACGTTCGTTCAAGCCCTCACCGAAGCCGCCAAAGCCGCGCGCAACGCGCTCGTCGTCGCCGCCATTCCGCAATCCGATGTCGAAGTCGGCGGCGAAGGCGGACGCGCCGCGCTGGAACGCCTGCAAAATGTGTTTGGGCGTCTCGAAGCGGTGTGGAAACCGGCGAGCGCGTATGAATCGTTTGAAATCGTGCGCCGCCGTCTCTTTCAGCCCATCACCGATCACGTCGGACGCGATGCGGTGTGCCGCGCCTTTTCGGAACTGTATCAAAAGAACCGCGCCGAGTTTCCCACCGAATGTCGTGAAGCGGGCTACGAAACGCGCTTGCAGTCCGCGTATCCGATTCATCCCGAACTCTTTGATCGGCTCTATGAAGATTGGTCCACCCTCGAACGCTTTCAACGCACGCGCGGCGTGCTGCGCATGATGGCGGCGATCATTCACGAACTGTGGGAGCGCGACGACAAATCACTGCTCATTCTGCCCGGCACTTTGCCGCTCGACAGCCCTGCTGTGCGTTTTGAAGCGACGCGCTATCTGCCCGAAGGATGGGGCGCGGTGCTGGATCGCGATGTAGATGGCACGGCAAGCCGTCCGCTCGCGCTCGACCGCGACAATCCGAATCTCGGACGCTATTCGGCATGTCGGCGCGTCGCGCGCACCATTTTTGTCGGCAGCGCGCCAACGATTAGCGCACAGCGCGGACGCGGCTTGGAAGAGGTTCGCATCAAACTCGGCTGTGTGCAGCCGGGCGAAACGCCTGCGGTGTTCGGCGACGCATTACGTCGTCTCTCCGAAGAGCTCACCTATCTTTATTCCGACGGCAGTCGCTATTGGTACGACACGCATCCCACACTCACGCGCATCGCCTCCGACCGCGCCGCGCAATTCAAAAGCGATGTTGTCGAAGATGAAATCGTGCGGCGTCTGCGCGCCGCCATTGACAAAGAGCGCGGCGATTTCGCGGGCGTGCATGTTGTTCCATCATCAAGCGCAGATGTTCCCGACGAACCCGAATGTCGTCTCGTCGTTCTTTCTCCCAAAACAACGCATCGTCAAAAGAACGGCACAAGCAAAGCGCACGTCGCCGCGAATGAAATGCTCGACCAACGCGGCGGCGGACCGCGCCATTATCGCAACATGCTCGTCTTTCTCGCGCCCGACGCCGACCGTGTGGCAGAACTCGAACAAGCGACGCGCGCCTGGCTCGCCTGGGAATCCATTCTCAACGAACGCGAGCAACTCAATCTCGACGCGACGGCGATCCGTCAAGCCGAAGCGCACAAGAAAAAGAATGAAGAAACCATCGCGCTGCGTTTGGGCGAAACATACTCGCTGCTGCTCACGCCCTCGCAAGAAGGCAACAATCCTGTAGAGTGGGCGACAACGCGTTTATCGGGAAATGAAAATCTGGTTCTGCGCGCGTCGAAAAAATTGAAACGCGACGGACAACTCGTAACCGAATGGTCTGCCTCCAACTTGCGCCTCGAACTCGACAAATGGCTGTGGCGCAATCAATCGCATCTCGGCGTGAAACAGTTGTGGGACTATATGGCAACGTACTTGTATCTGCCGCGTTTGCGCGACGAACAAGTGCTCGTAGAAGCGATTCGTCAAGGGGTTGGTTCGATTACGTGGCAGGAAAATTTTGCGTATGCGGACCGCGTACGTGAAGATGGGCGCTATGTTGGACTTGTAGCAGGACAATTGCCGCATATTTTCATGAACGGCGAAAGTGTTATCGTCAAACCTGAAATCGCACAGCAGCAACTCGCGGCGGATGCGGCGGAAGAAGCGAAACGTGCGGCGGAACTCAAATATCCCACCCAAGAGCTTTACACAACGGATGGCAGTGTCGCGCACGATGACCCGTCGCGTTTGCAAACACTCGAAGAAGCCGCGCGCAATACGCCGCGTCCACCCACGCGCTTTCAGGGTTCGGTGCGACTCGACCCAACGCGCGTGAGCAGCCAAGCAGATAAAATCGCCGTCGAAGTGATTCAGCACCTTGCGAGCCTCATGAACGCGAATGTCACCGTCACCTTGGAAATTCAAGCCATCGTTCCCAACGGCGTGCCCGAACACGTGGCGCGAACCGTCACCGAAAATTGTCGCACCCTCAAATTCACACAGCAAGGGTTCGAGACGGAATAGCGGCACAGGCGCCACGCTCTTGCATTTCGCGCGGAGCGAGCAATAAAAAAAACCGCCTCCACAGAGGCGGTTTATGTTTTAGCGCGCGCCGCTCCAGCATCCGCTCAATCTTGATATTTCACTTGGACACCGGCTTGCTCTTCCAGATTGCGAATGAGTGCGGACGCGTTCAAGTCGCCGTAACCTTTGTTGACGGCGCCCTTGATGGTTTCGCGCACCACCGCCGCGGCAGGAATCGGCACATTCAACTCTTGCGCCAAACCCGCAATGAGATTCGCGTCTTTGAGCATCAGCTTGAGATAAAAATTCGGACTGAAATCACGCCGCGCCAACGAATCGCCGACGCCCGCGAAAATAGGCGACTTGAAATCGGTGACGTTTACCACGCCCAGAACATCTCGGGCATTCAAGCCCGCTTTCGTCGCCAGAATCATCGCTTCGCCAATCGCTTCGAGCTGCATCGAGACCAATAGGTTGCCGACGAGCTTCATCGAAGCGCCTTTGCCGTTCGGTCCCATATAATGCTGCGTCGCGCTGATGCTCTGGAACACGGGCATTAGCTTGTCGAAAACTTTTTTCTTGCCGCCGACGACAATCCACAGCCCCGCGTCGCGCGATTCGCTGCGGCTGCCAAACACGGGCGCATCCAAAAACTCGACGCCGCGCGCGTGGAACGCCGTTGCTTCGCGCAGCGAGGTTTGCGGCGGTGCTCACGCGATAGCCCGCGCGTTCCAAATTAAAAGCAAGACTGCGACGCAACAGAACATCGTCGTCTACGAGCAAAATATAAGCAGAGGTCATTTTTCGATTATAACGTGGGCTCGGGTCAAGCGGGACAGCGTGTGCAGTAGTTCTTGCACCATTCATATGATACCCCATCATTCGCTCAATCGAAAATTGAAACTCTAATTGGGGTGCTCCGATTCCGAATCCACAGCAGGGAACATTCACTCGTGGCGAAATGTTTCATGAGCACGCGACCAATGAAGATGTGAGCGCCATCAGGCTTGGTTCAACGGAAGAGCATAAAGCATGCCCACATCAAAACGCTGGTAGATTGCGCTGCCATCGTTGCTGAGATTGGACGACGCAAGGACAGTTGTGCCGTCGCTTTGAATGACGCCAAAATACATGTCTTGCGTTTTCTTTGCCAGATGCGTCAAGCCGAGCAGCACGCGCCCGTTCGCAATTCCGAGCGCGGTTGGCGAATAATAACCGCTACCCGGCTTTCCGTTCGTAAACTTGATCGCCGCTGTCAAGGAATTTCCGGACGCGTCAAAGATGCGGTAGAAAATTTCGCTGCTCCATCCTGTGCTCTGCAACACTTCGCGCTGCCACGCGACGACAAAACGATTGTCCGTGGTTGCGGCGACACGCGCGTTGAAAAAGTAGGGGACGCCCTGTGTCGAATAATTGCCCCACTTTTTATTTTTGGTCAGGTTTTGCGGCGCGCTGACGATATTCCCATTTGAGTCGCGCACGGCAAACCAAACATTTTGCCGCCACGACGCGCTCGTCTGGTCTTGTTCTTCAATCCACGCGATACCGATTTTACCAATGCGCCCGTCGCATCGCGAATCGTAAACTGCAATTCTTCGGCTTCGGTTTTGCAACCGCCCCCCACACAACGCAGTTTTTGCCACGCATACACATAATTCCCGTTTGCCTGGCGAATCAATCCCGGATAAGTGCCACCGTAGTTGTCAGCCGTTACCTTGATATCGGTTTCAAGCGAGGAGCGAACTAATGCCAACGTCATCGCGCCGTCATCTTCCGAACGGAACGCTTGCGCCAAGTCCGGTGCAACCGTCATGGCATAGTCCATCTTGCCGTCGCCGTGATACCCGAGCGAGGAATAAACTTGGATGGAGACAGCGTATCGCTCGCCGAGCGCCGTTGCATCGGGCACATGCACCCGCGCCACAATCGTTTTGGACGCGCCCTCAGGAAGTGGTCCAGTGTCGGGGTTGGGTGAAAGGTCGGTATCGCTCAGAGGTGTTGTGCCATCCTCTTCAAAATAGGAAATCCCGACATAGGGCCAAAAGTTGAAGGTGTCATTGCCCATGTCGCCGACATTGCGAACTGTGAAGCGGAATGCCACATCCTCGCCCGGCTGCACAAACCGTCCCTGCGGTTGGGGTATAACGCGAACGCGCGGCTGGGGGGCGGGACGGACAAAGCGGAACGCTTTCGGCGCACGGGCAATAGTGCAGTTTGGCAGTACAAAAAATCATTATTCTACACACACCAAGTTCCGAAATGGTCTAAATTGCTCTCGTAACACTTGAAAGACGCGGATTCGCGACCTCATCAAAACACTTTTGGTGACAACCTTTTTCGAGTTGAAGAATCACGTCTCTGGCACCGTTGGGCAATAGACTCCCCGCGTCATGCCACGACTGTATCCCCATGCACGGTACCCACTTGGCGGTAGCACCTATCGGACTAGCAAAGGCAAATAGACACGTTTCGTGAGGGGCGGACCGGCTACAATCTTGACATTCAGCACGGTTGAGGATTGATAGGATGCAGAAGCCGCAGTAAGTGTAATGGGAAACGTACCTTGCAGGGTTACATCGGGACTCGCACTGACTGTAAAAGGGATGGTAGCACCCGGCAAGATTTCGGGAAAGTAGACAGAAATGCCATTCGGCAGCGGCGAGGTCGTGAGCTGGATTGTTTCCGAATAGTTGTAAGTGGCAGAAATGTTCAGCTGTGTCTGTACATCTGTGCCAAGGCGCAAATTGATTTTATTTGGCGTCAGCGAAAGGCGAAAGCCGGGTTGGGTGCGATAGGCACGTAATACGTGTCCATTATCCCACATGCGACTGTTGATGATTAATTTGCCTTGGTACGGAATCAATCCGCCGCCACTACAGGGAACGGTTTCTTGCATCAACAATGAACCTGTCGCGGCATCCAAAGCATAAAGATACCCGCCGAGGTCATTGATGGCAGGTATCCAAGTGCATTCCGCGACCGCGTACACAATATTGCCTATGACCACCACCGGACTTTCGATATCGTTAGCCGTTTCGTATTGCCAGAGCACTTTGGGAGTTTTGGTGTCGATTGCATAGACGTTTTGGTCATCAGAACCAAAATAGAGCACTCCGTTCGCATAGCTCATCGCCGTCCATACCGTTCCGCCAAAACCAGTGCGAACACCCCATTTGATTTTTCCGGTGTACGCGTCGAATGCAGCAACGGTGATTGATTCCGCGCCCTGTCCCTGCATCCCTTGAAAAACGAGACCATCGCCGATTACCGGCGGGGTGTAAGGATTTCCATTTGTCGGAGATTCCCAAATCTTTTTTCCGGTTCGGGCATTGAAGCCTTGCAGCGTCCAATAGCCCGAAGCCATGTACACCATCCCATTTCCAACAGACACAGCTGCATGGGGATTAACGGGGCGAGAGTCTTTGTATTGCCAAATCAAATTTCCATCGGCGTCGTATTTTGTGAGGAGATTGGTCGTTGACACATACAGGTCGCCGTTAGACACGGAAAAAAAAGAACCGCCGCTCGGCAGCGCAGTCTGGCGCAACACGTCGCCTGTGTCTGGATTAAGGACAACCAGATCGAGAGGCGTAGCAGCATAGAGGCGTTTGGTTGCCTCATCATAGGCAACCTCGGTGAAATTATGACCATTCAAAAAGCCCTTGGACCACAATTCTTGTCCCGTCTCGGGATCGAGTGCCAACAGACTTTTGGTCTGGTCTCCACCGCGAAAAATGACAAAGAGCTTGCCATCCGCCGCAATTGGAAGGGGCGGGCGATCCGCCAAGTCACCGGGGGGATACGTGTTTGTCCAAAGCGGGGAGAGTGGCGGGAGAATGAGTTCGGGCGAAGCTGCGCGCATCAATGCGTCGTGATGGCGCATGGGCCACTCGGATGCGGCGGCTGCCTGCAACTGCAAGACGGGAGGACGATTGGCTGCGATCGGTAAGGGTTGAAGCAACAAAGCCCCAAGTAAAAAAAGAACCACCAGGAAGGATGTGGAAGTACGGAATAAGTTTGGCATCATAGTAGTTCTGGTACAAGTTCAAAAAAGATGAACTTGCAGAAGAGGAATCATAAGCGCGTTGTCACGTCACTGATGTGAGAATGTGGAAGCTAACCTTTCCCCACAAAAAACCTGGTGATTTGGTACGCGAGGTCGTGCAGGCAGCGGCGCTCTATCGGGAAAAACTTGTGCTCGCCTGCTCAGCCCCCGCACTGGTGCAAGCGCTGAATCAACAAGTGCAGGCAGGGGCGGTGGAACAAAAAGAAATTGCCGTCCTAATGGGCGGCAACACCAGTATATGGAAAGTGCCCCTAACGGGATTCGAACCCGTGTCTTGGCCTTGAAAGGGCCACGTCCTAGTCCACTAGACGATAGGGACATGCAAGCAGTAGCTCACTCGATGCAGTTCGATTATATGCAGAACGGAGTGCGCGTCAAAAAAGAGTTTATTATGATAGCCGAGACGTTTTAACCTGCGTTCTTCACACGGGGGGCCACGGAATGTGGGGCCAGTCTTCCGGCGGCGATGGATAAATCCGCGAGCTCAAAAGTTCATTCAGCCGCGCTTGGAGCGCGCGCATTTCGGAACGCGCGATAAGATTGTCCAGACGAATTCGCACGGGCGCATTGCTTTTGAGCGCGGCGCGCAGTTTTTCTAACTGCCGAATGAGCGGTTCGGGAATCGGTTCGTCCACAAAATCCCAAATCACGGTGCGCAGCTTGGGGTCTTGATGAAACGTCACGCCGTGGTCAATCGCCCACACCGTGCCGCGTTCATCCACCAACACATGTCCGCCTTTGCGGTCCGTATTGTTGACCAACGCGTCAAAGACCGCAATTTTTTGCATCTCTTCGCGACAACGCTCGCGCACGGTGAAAAAATTTTCGCGCCGCTGGTGGTCAATAAACTGCTGTAACATGCCCAACCCTTGCGGCGCGTCCGCGCGCAAGACAGTCACGGGGATATTGGGAAAACCGAGAAACTCGCTCAACTCGTACGCGGCAACTTCGCGTTTGCACAAGGAACCATCTTCAAAATCCCACAGCGGTCGCTCCCCGCACTGCGGTTTGTAAATCCCGTACGCTTCTTGGTCATTCCATTTCAGCGTCACGAGATATGTATAGTTCGAGCTCCACGGCACGATGCCCTGCATTTCGATTTTACCGCGTTCGAGAAGCGTACGCACCGCTTCGCGTTCCGCGCCACTGCGAAACGCGCTCGTCAAATATTTTTTGTCGTCTTGAGAATTGCCCATTTCAAAATTCGAGAATAGGCGCGGAGCGTCGCCCCTTCTCACATCATTTGCACATACGTCGCATGACCGTTGCGGCGCGGGCAAAAATGCCCGGCGGGGTCAATCGGTCGCCCGCACAAGACACATGTCGGTCGCCCCGCCGCCGCGACTTCGGCGACGTGACGCGAGAGCGCGCGCATTTGGTCTCGGGTTGCCCAAAACCGCACGACGTCAATGGTCGTCGCGTCTTCCTCTGTCGGCAGCGCGTACGCCACAATGACCAACAAATCATTTTCCTGGTCATAGCCCAAACCCAACTGCCCGACGCGAAACAGCGGTTCCACCGGGTGCTCCAACGCGAGGTCATACGCGCTCACGTTCGTCGGCGCGTCAATTCTTTCGCCCAACCGCGTCAGCAAATCCGTAATTCCCTGCGCGAGCGATTTCATCTGCTCTTTTTCGGTCAGCAGACTTACAAGTGTGGCGCCTTGCCGGGCTTGCAAATAAAACGTGCGCTGTCCGGGTTCGCCCAACGCGCCCACTGTCACGCGTGAGACCGGGTTGAGGTCGTGCACAATGTTTGCTTCCGCCATTTTGCGCTCTTCCTTTTTTTCCGCTTCGTCGGATGCGGCTTGATCGCCCTTGGTTTCGGGTTTCGGTTTTTCAAATTTGGGCAGCGCGCCCGTGTCATTCAGGCAAAGCAGCGCCGCGCCCTTGTCCGTTACATCTAATACGGTTACCGATGCGGGATTAATTGCGATGCGATGAAAATGATTCAGGTCCCAATCTAAATAATGCGCGACGACGCTCTTTAACGGGTCCGCATGAGACACCACCGCGACCAAACCGTCCGGGTGTTTTTGACGAATCGTTTCCAACGCGGCGACCATGCGGCGCTGCACCTCGTCAATGCTTTCGCCGCCCGGCAATTTTACACCCACCGGTCGGGTTTGAATCGCTTTCCATGTATCAGTGTTGTTGATTTCGTTAATCTTTCGTCCGGTCCATTCGCCCGCATCGCTCTCCAAAAGCCCTTCGACAATCTCTACGGGCAAACGTTGACAGCGCGCCACCGCGTTCGCCGTATCCAGCGCGCGTTCAAGCGGACTGGAATAAATCGCCTCAATCGGCAAATGCGCGGTGCGTCGCGCCAAGTCGTCTGCCTCGCGCTGCCCTTGCGCGTTGATGTGCACTCCCGGCGTGCGCCCCGCCAAACGTCCCGCTTGCACATAATCGTTGGTCGCATGTCGAATCAATAAAAACCTAGTCATGTGCCATATCGCGTCTTGCGAATCGCGTCTCGCAATCCTAAATCGCAAAACCGTCCGCGATACGCGATTCGCAATTTGCGAACTAATTCCATTCGCTTGCTGCGTCTAATTTTTGTTTCTCTTCCGCGCGCAGTGTTTTGCCGACCGCGCCCAGCGATTCGTTCAACTGCGTCACATTGTTCGCCCCAATGATGGCGGACGAGACGACCGGATTCGTCAACACCCACGCCAGCGCGGTGACGGTCATGCTCTCGCCGCGCGCAGCGCTCACTTCGTGCAGCACGTCGAGCAAATGCAGCGCGCGTTCGTCTTGCATCCATTGTTTGACGCGTTCGTTGTTCACGCCCCGCGCATTGGGCGGAATCGGCTGCCCGCGTTTGTACTTGCCGGTGAGGAAACCGCCCTGCAGCGGACTGTACGGAATGACGCCGAGATTTTCCTGCGCGCACAGGGCTTGCAATTCCTTTTCAAATTCACTGCGCCAAATCAAATTATAATGCGGCTGGAGCGTATCGTAACGCGCCAAATGCAAACGCGCGCTAATGTCCAACGCTTCGCGCAGCTGTTCCACTTTGAAATTTGAACAGCCGATGAAACGCACTTTGCCTTGTTTGACCAAATCGTCATACGCGCGCAGCGTTTCTTCTTGCGGCGTATTTTCATCCGGCGAATGGCTTTGGTACAAATCAATATATTCGCTTTGCAAACGCCGCAGCGAATCTTCCACCGCGCGCAGGATATGCGCGCGCGACAAACCTTCGCCGTCCGGTCCGTCCCACATGCGCCCGCGCACTTTGGTCGCCAAGATGATTTGGTCGCGCGGAATGCGCCGCCTCGTGAGCCACTTGCCGATAATTTCTTCGGCGACGCCGCCCGGATTGCCCGATGCCCAACGCGAATAAACATCCGCCGTGTCAAAAAAATTGATGCCTGCCGCGAATGCCGCGTCCATCACCTGATACGCTTCGTCCTCCGTACACGTCCAACGAAACGTCATCGTGCCAAGACACAATTCCGACACGCGCAAATTCGTGCGTCCAAGAAGGCGATACTTCATGTTTGTTTTCCGAAATCGGAATTCGGAATTCGGATTGCTGATTGCAGATTGCCGATTGCGGATTGTTGATTGCGGAAACCATTAGACGCGTATCTTGGTGCTATTTGCATTGCGCATTCCGCTTTCCGCATTCCGCTTTCCGCTTTTTATTTGACCTCAAATTCGACCGTGCGGTCTTCTTGCCCGTTCAAATACACCACGACTTTATATTTTCCCGGCGCAAAATCGCTGCTGCTGGTCAAGGCAAATTCGCCGCTCGTGTTCAGCGGGTCGAGATTGACTTGATTTTCCAAAAGTAGTTGATTCTTGGCGTTGGGCGTATTCACCGCATACCATTTCACACCCAACGGCGTGCCGCCCAAAACATTTTCGACATCCACGACAATGTAAATCGAATGATCGGCGGGCTTGAACGTCGTCGTCGGATTGACAATTTTTCCGGCATCCACCGTCGTGCCCATCGTCGTCGCCGTGATGCGCGGCGGAGTGTTGGCGCACGCGTTCAAAAGCAGCGCGATGCCCAGCCCAATCAATAGAGCGCGCAATAGTTTCATCCCGATTCCTCCAAGCTTGCCGCGCGGAGCATGGCGGAAAATTCGCCGAGCAGCATCGCCGTCGCGCCCCAAACTTTGTAACCGTGCAAATTGAAATACGGCACGCGCACCGGATAGCCGCGCAGTTCCCATTCTTCTTCCGCAACGTGCGATTCGTCCAACACATCTGCCAACGGCGTCGGCAAAATTTCCAACACTTCGCCTTGCGAAAGATTCAGCGTCGGCTCGCCGTTGCGGTAATACCCGACGAACGCGGTGACCCAATAATCGCTCACCGGAATATACAGCGGCGTCAGCGGTTCGCCCAAAATTTCAATCTGCGCGGGGTCAAGTCCCAATTCCTCACGCGCTTCACGCAGCGCCGTGTCGCGCAGCGCTTCGCCGTCATCGCGTCCGCCGCCCGGGAACGCGATTTGCCCCTTGTGTGTGCCCACGCTTTCGGTGCGCCGCGTGAGGAAAAAATACAATTCGCCCGCGTGCTCGTACAACAAAATCAGTACGGCGGCTTGTTTCCCTGCCGCATTTTCGGGCATGGGAAAAATATCGCCGGGACGCGGACGCGGCGACATGCGTTCTTGTGCCGCGCGTCCAATGCGCGGCGCGGCGAGCGCGCGGCGCACATCTTGCAAGGAAAATTGATGCGTCGTCATGGCGTACGATTGTTACAATCGCGTGCGATTGTTACAATCGGTTGCGATTGTACGAAAAAGTCGGTCATGGTCAAGAATAGCAATAGCCCTTTTGCCGCGCTTGACGCGCGCATCGGCAGCGATATACTTTTGGCGTTTGTGTTGTTTCAAAACAATTCCACTACACGGAGGTTTTGCAATGCAATTTTCTTGGCGTTTCAAGTTTGCGAGTTTATGCGTGATTGGATTAGGTTTCTTATTGGCTTGTTCGGGGCAACCGACGTCGCCGCCCGCGCCAACGTTTGCTGCCGCCGCCGCGACAAGTACCCCCCCCCCC
>Ga0070741_10001030_pt1 | contig 90675 bp, 59 predicted proteins | sample Coa_R1_4_FD_66440 | JGI IMG/M metagenome (GOLD analysis project Ga0070741, IMG submission 66440) | Surface soil microbial communities from Centralia Pennsylvania, which are recovering from an underground coalmine fire - Coalmine... | ecosystem: Environmental > Terrestrial > Soil > Unclassified ...
CAGGCAGGGCCGCCACCCGAAGCGGGCGATCCTGCTGATCTCCGACGGGCAGGACAACTCCTCGCGTTACACCTACGGCGAACTGCGCAAGCGGCTCCGCGAGGCCGGCGTGCAGATTTACTCCATCGGGATAGTCGAGATGGGCGGCGGCTCGGGCGGCACGCTCGACATTCAGGGGCAGGGGATCCTTGAGGAGATTTCGCAGGTGACCGGCGGCAAGGCCTTCTTCCCGCGCTCGGCGGCGGAACTCGAAGACGCCACGACGCGGATCGCGCTCGAACTGCGCCACCAGTACAGCGTCGGCTACGTCCCGACCAATCTGAATCACGACGGCCGTTGGCGCAAGATCAGCGTCAAGGTCAATCCGCCCCGCGGGTGGCCGCGCCTCTCCATCCGCGCGAAGGGCGGCTATTACGCCACCCCCGGACCGTCCGCGCCCGGCAAGAACAGGTGAGGATAATCCGGCGGCTGATGCCGGCAGGAATGCGGTAATGATTTTATGAAGCCTGCATTCGGCCCTTACTCAGAGAATGAGGCGCGTGGCGGGCAGTTCCGCAGGCTGATGGCGCGGATCAGGATAACCGGATACGCGGCGCCGGGCTGGTGATCAGAGCGAACAAAAAGCACGGGCCGTCGTCACGCTGTCTGACGACGGCCCATGTGCATGATGAGTGGCTTGCCGGATTTTATGGGGCGGGTTGCATCGCCGGTGTATTGTCACCCCCGAACCCGCCATTGTCGGCGAAGATGATGCCGTCAGTGATAACGGCGCCCTCAACGATGAGAATGCCGTCGCCGAACAGAATGCCCTCACCCTTGACCCTCTTTTCACTGAACAGAATGCCATCAGAGAGGATCGCTCCATCAATAAAAATGATGCCTTCAGTATAAAGGATGCCCTCCGCAAACAGGATCCCCTCATTGCTGATCGTGACCGGCCCGGACTTGAACTTCACGCCGCTGGAGACCAGGGAGGGAACTGTGGTAAATGCGCTATTGACTACAGGTGTCGCCTCAATGAAGAGGATACCTTCGGCGTACATCCCCTGCCAGTAAGTCATCAGGTCGCTGCCGTACAGCACGCCGTAATTAGTGATAACGCCCTGTGACCAGAGGAACGGCTCGGCCTCAATCATGCTGCTCTGATCCGGCAGCTGACTGGTGAGCATCGGCTCTCCGCAGGCCAGTGAAGAGGCATCGGCTTTGATGAGTTTCGCCAGCCTGACCGCGCCGTCAATGTTCAGCAGCCCCGCGCCCTGCTCGAGCGTGTTGAAGCCCTTGAGCAACTGGGCGCTGTACATCAGGGTCGCCTTGACCAGGCCGGGAGTGAGATTCGGGTTGGCCTCGAGCAGCAATGCGGCTGCGCCGCTCACCATCGGGGTCGCGACCGAAGTGCCGCTCAGGTACATCACCCGCTCTTTCGGCCTGGCCGAAATTCCGGTATCCAGGACTGGATAATTGGCAGCCAGATAGTTTGACCCCGCTCCCCCACCGTTTGACGAAGCCCCGATCAGTTTGTTGCCGGGCGCCACGAGATCAGGCTTGATCAGATCGTCATAGTGTTTCACCCCGTCGGCATCGGTGTAATAGCCGCGCGTCGGCCCGCGCGAGCTGTAAGTCGTGACGACATCATCCGAGCGTTTGTTGGTCCCGAAAGTGTTGGCCGCGCCGACGGTGATCACCGACGGCTCGATCCCGGGCGAGTGGATGCCGCCGTAAACTTTCTGACCGTTCGCGTCCTTGCCATCATTGCCGGCGGCGGCAACGACGACGATCCCGGCGTTGAAGGCGCGGCGCGCGGCCCGGCAGAGCGGGTCCAGTCTGTAGCTGTCTCTGGCCGGGGCGCCGAGGCTCATGTTGATGACGCGGATGTTGTATTTCGCCTTGTTCTGAATGCACCATTCGATGGCGGCGATCACGTCGCTCGCCCTGCCCTGGCCGCTGGCATCAAGGACGGTCAGGTTGAGGAGGTTCGCGCCCGGCGCGATGCCTTCATACGTCCCGGCGGAAAGGTGGCCGCCCGCGAGCATCGTCGCCACGTGAGTGCCATGACCGTAGGGGTCATCAAAGCCGTTTCCGTCGGTAAAGTTCCGGCGCTCGACGACGCCCGGGTGATTATCCGCGTGCTTGAGCAGGGAGTGATTCTGATCAATGCCGCTGTCGAGGACCGCCACGCCGATCCCGCTGCCGTCGAGCAGCCCGTCGCCCGCCAGGTTGCGCACCTGCGCGGCCCCGGTCGTGATCGTGACGTGGCCCAGTGATTTCACCGGGCGGTCGGGGCTGACGTAGGCGACAGCGCGCTCCGCCGCCAGCTCGCGGACGCGCGAAAGCGGCAGCTCGATGGTCACGAGGCCGGCGGCTTCGTGGGTGCGGGTGATGCGGCCATTGAGGCGTGCGACCTGGGCTTTCAGGGCAGTCTGCGCCGCCAGGTCATCGAGCTGAACGATGACCTGGCGGGCGTCTTCGGCGGGAGTGCTGTCGGAATCCGTTTCGGCCTCCGGGCGTGCAGCCCGCGCCAGTCTCTCGCGGCGAATCTCGCCGAGCGTCCTCGCGGCCTTCGCCTCTTCCTTCTCGGCCGACTGCAGAGTCTCTTCCAGATCAGGTGAGAGCTTCGGGCATGGCTGCCCGGACGCGCGGCGTGCCCCGGCGTCTTTCGCGGTGCGGCCACCGGGCTCAACCGGCCCAGCCAGGGCGGATTGAAAACCGAGCGCCACCGTCAACGCCATCGCCAGCATTTGTCGGATCACTCTGCCTGAGTGGGAAGTCATTTTTCGGGCTCCTCTGGTGATTGTAGGAATGATTGACTGCTCCAGCAGGGGCATAGAGCGGCGGACACCTTAATGCGACTTTAATGCCGTGCGGAGAGATGCGCTGATTCTTCAGGCTAAGTGCCGGGAGGAGGTGAAGATAATTCGCAGGGCGGGAAGATTGGTTGCTCAGGCTGCGGGTCAGGCTTCCTGGAGGACTGATTGAAGGGAGAGCTTTATTCCGGCAATCTGACCGCTTCTGTGACCGAATTTCAGCAGGGCGCCTTTGACTTTCAGCAATGAAGTCTTCTCAAAACTCACGAGGCCCTATGAATAAAGGCGATTCGTGGTGTTGAGTGAGCGGAACTCGCACAAAATTTCTGTGCGATGATTTGTTTTTTGTTAGTCGTCAGAACAATCATCGAAGCGATGATTCCAAATATCCAGTAAAATCAGGGTGAATGGTGCTATCAAGGATTCGCCTGGTGCGCTCGACCTCTCAATTTAGTGGAGATGCAGGTTGGACTTTTCGGCTCAACTTGCAAATTCATCACCCGTGAAATCACGGATTTGCTCGGAAATCTTCAGATTTTTCGAGTTTTGAGAAGACTTCCATGCCTGGCTTGCAGCGTAAAGGGCCGTGACCTGATCACCCGGCTGACCCAGCGGCCCGGCGTCGGCGTCGTTCGGCCTTGTCGGCGTACATTGCCTGGTCGGCGCGCGCGATCATCTCTTCGAGCGATGTCTCGTGGCCGTCGCATTCCGCCAGCCCGATGCTCACGCCGCCGCGCGCCTGCTGCCCGTTTTCGACCTGCACCACGCAGTTATCCACCGAGTCCCTGATCCGCTCGACCAGCGGGCTGATTTCAGGCACGCGGGTGTTGGGCAGGATGGCGATGAATTCATCACCGGCGTAGCGCCCGAAGAAGTCAGTCGCGCGCAGGTGCGTTTTGATCTGACTGGAGATTTCGATCAGGAAGAGGTCGCCCACGTGATGGCCCAGCGTGTCATTGACCTGCTTGAAATTATCCAGATCCATCAGCAGGAAGGTGAACGGCTGCCCTGATCGGCGCGCCCGCTCGGTCTCGGCATCGAAGGCCCTGAGGATGGCGCGCAGGTTGGGCAGACCGGTCAGGCGATCAGTGCAGGCGGTGGCTTCCGTCTCTTCGTGGCGGACGGCGTTGGCGACGGCGTCGCTGGCGAGCCGGGCGATGTTTTCGACGAGGCGGAGGTGGTCGTTTGAATATTCCTCAAGTTCGGCGGAATAGAGGGCCAGCACTCCGACGACTTCCTCGCCGCTCGCCAGCGGCACGACGACTGAAGTGAGGTACCGGATGTCGAAGGCGAGCCCCAGCGCGCCCAGTTCGAGCCCCGGGTCGGCATTGAACATCGGGCGCTGATTGGCGAAGACCCAGCCGGAGAGGCCCTGGCCGACCGGGATGGAGCAGCCGTGGAAAGCCGGAGCGCTCTGCCCCAGCGCATGTGCCACTCTGAGCTGACCGGTCTCTTTCTCTTTGAGCAGGACTGCGCTGGTGCTGGAAGGCACGATGTCACTCACCCGCGCGAGCAGCTCGGCCAGCGTGTCGGGTAACGAAAGGCTGCTGCCGACGCTCTGCGCGATCTCGTACATCAGGACGGCCTCGCGGTGCGCTTCCGAGATGCGAGCCAGCGATTGTGAGTAACTCTGCTCCGGCCCCGTCACGCCGCCCGCCGCGGGCGCGCCGGTCGCCCCCATCTGCGCCGACAGGGCAACCGTCGCGTAACCCAGATTCCGCTCCTTAATCTCGGCCTCAAATTCCGGCAGGTGGTTGATGAAGACTTCGACGACTTTAGGGTCGTAAGCGGTGCCCGCGTTCACGAGCAGCAACTCGACGGCCTTCTCACGCGTCAGCGCCCGGCGGTGCTGGCGCGGCTCGCGGGACGAGTCGAAGCTGTCCACGACGCTCAGGATGCGGGCCGTCAGCGGGATCTCCTCGCCGCTCAGGCCGTCGGGGTAGCCCCGGCCGTCCCACCGCTCGTGGTGGTGGCGGACGATGGGGACGATCGGGTAAGGGAAGCTGACGCGCTCCAGAATCTCCGCGCCGACGACCGTGTGCGTCTTCATCTTCTCCTGCTCGGCCGGGGTGAGCCGGCCGGGCTTGGTGAGGATGTAATCCGGCACTGCGAGCTTGCCGATGTCGTGGAGCATCGCCCCGGCCTCGACCGCCTGCGTCTCCAGTTCCGGGAGCCCGAAGAGCCGGGCCATCCTGCGCCCGTAAATCCTGACGCGCTCGACATGCGCCGCCGTGGTCGAATCCTTCGCGTCAATCGCGAGCGCCAGCGCCTGCACCGTCGCGAGGTGTAGTTCGTTCATCTCCTCGATCCGGCGCATCTTCTCCTCGACCTTCTGGTTGTACTGCTGGTACGAAAAGTATATGAGCAGCAGCGCCGGGGCCGCGGCCAGCGTGGTCACCCAGCCGTAATGCTGGACGCAGAAGTAAATCGCAATCGAGACGAGCGGTAGCGGGAAGTAAGTGACGGCCGTCCAGAGCTGATTGTCCACCCACTGCCGTCGGATCGGGGTGCGGTAGCGCAGGCCAAGGATGGTGGCGAGGGAACTACTGACGACGAGGAAATGGACGGTCGTCGCGATGAACAGCGGCAGAATCAGCTTCGCCGTCCGGTGGCTGAATCCGGCGTAAGGCGCGACGCCTTCGAATCGCATCGCCAGTTCGTAAACCAGGCCCGAGCAGAAGAAGGAGAGCGCGAGCATCCCGAGCGTGAAGACGTTGCTCTCGATGCGCCTGACCGAACGCCTTGAGGCCACAAAGCCGTCCACCCCGCCGACCACGATGGCGGCGGCGGGCCCGTAGAGGACGAGCAGCAGAAAGGTCACGGCGTCAGAGACCGTCAGTGAGATGTGGCGTTTGTTGCCGAGCTTCATGCCCGGCGAGGTGATCCTGACCGGCTTGAAGCTGACTGCCACCGCCGCCAGCCCGAGCAGGGCGACCGCGACGAACGCAGATCCGTCGGACCAGACGAGCAGCCTGACGAGACTCCCCAGCCAGAGCAGTCCTCCGGCCAAAATGACGGCCCATTGGAAGACCCCGGCTTCAGGAGTTTGTTGCGGCCTGTTTTTCACTCGTGTCTCGGTCGAATCTTTCTCCGGGAGTGCTGTGGACAGCCAGGCTGCCAGCGACTTCCTTAATTATTCCGCCTCTCACCGGGGCGCGATCCTGCGCCGTCGCCCCTGCCGGGTCTGCCCGTCAGCCCTGAGCTATCGGAGTCTGCTGGTTCAGCTTCTGGACGTGATCCTTTATGCGAGTCATATGCCGTCGCCTGGGCGGGCGGATTGCGACGGCAGACATTAAAGATAGGCGAATCGGTCGGCCTGCCCCTGCCCGCCCGCCCACATTTCCCCTCAGCGGACTGATCCGGATGACCGAAAGAAGCGTCAGAAAGACTGACCGCTGATGGCGGGTGAGGGACAATAGGGAGACGGGCTGCCCGAATTCCAGCCTGATCGGACGCCCGTGGAAATTTATTTCGGAACTGACCGGAAGTGGTATGATGACGGCTCATCAGAAGGCTCCTTGCCGTCCCGTCTTAAGCAGCATTCAGGGAACCACGATTGACAACCAGTTTCGGCGCCGCAATTTTTCGCCCCGGCCCGCTTCAAATCAACCATGGTCAGAATCAACCCTCGTCTTCTGCTCCCCCACCTGCTCTGGGTTCTGCTCGCGGGCAGCATCACTCTTTATGCTCAGCATCCGGGCTTCGCCGTTCAGGTCGCTGCCTTTCGCACCGAAGCGGAGGCCCGCGCGCTGGTCCGCCAGCTCCGGGCCGTTGGACTGGAGGCTTACCGGGTCAGGGCCAGTATCCCCGGCAAAGGGATTTACTACCGCGTGCGCTTCGGCCGTTTTGAGAGCAGCAACGACGCGACGAAACAGGCCGTCGCCGCGCGCTCACACAGACTGATCAGTGAGTTTGTCATCGCCGATTATGACGCGCCGCCCGATCCCGTCAGTCACGAGATGATCCCCACGACCCCCGGGGAAACGGTCGCTGCCGGGCGCCGGCCCTTGTCGGTTGCTTCAATGTCTGCATCACCCGTGAAAACAAAGTCAGCTTCTCCGAAGCCGGATAAAACTCCGGCGGCCCAGCCGGCCCGCGCACTCCCGAATCTGCCGGCCTCCCGATCAATCGTGCCGCCGAACGCGTGGCAGGCCGCGATCATGATTTCTGCGGCGGGCAAACCGATTGAAGACGAAACCCCGCCGCCCAGGCCGCGGATTGCGGTGCCGCCGAAGGTACTGACTGCAACAGCCCTTCCCTTGGACTCTGTGCAAGCGGATTACGACGCGGCGAATATTCTTCCGATCAATTCAGCTTCAGCCAGTGGCGTCGCGGCAGCCATCATCTCCGACCCCGGATGGGAGATCGTGCGTTACAGCGCACCCGGCGGGCAGCACCTGAACGCGGTTCATTTCACGGACGCGCTGAATGGCTGGGCGGGCGGTGAAGCCGGGGCGGTCTGGCGGACCAGTGATGGCGGTCGGCACTGGAAGGTTCTCTCAAGCCTTGATGGCGTCAGCGTCTCGGCTCTCTATTTTGCCGACGCCGGCTCGGGGTGGGTGATCGGCGAGGCACGCGACAAGCAAGCAGTGTTGTTTCACACCACGGACGGCGGGCGAAGCTGGCGCGAGCAGTCCGCCCCCGGCATCACGCGGTTGCAGTTCGTTGACAAACTGCACGGCTGGGCGGTCGGGCGCAACGCCACGCTTCTCAGGACGACCGACGGCGGTGCAGAATGGAAGCGGTACGAGGAGACAGGGCAGTTGTTCGGCGCCCCGGTCGAAGGCTCTGTTTATAACTTCGGCTTCTCGGACGTTTATTTCACAGACGCGGAACACGGCTGGGCGGTGGGGAACTTTTACGGGCGCACGCGCACGCACATCGGCGGGCTGTTTGTGACCGGTGACGGAGGCGGCAGCTGGAAGCGCGTGCCCCTGCCGATCAAACCTCCAAAGCCCGGTGAACCTGCCGGCGCGGTGACCGCGAGCGCCGGGCCAGGGCACACGCCGGTCGTCACCGGGCGGATCATTCCGGGCGCATTGCGGACGGTCCGCTTCGCCGACGTGAATACGGGCTCGGTCGTCGGCGAGATGTCGGACGGGGAAGCGAAGTACCTCTTCGCGCTGCAGACGAAGGACGGCGGCAGGACGTGGGAGCAGTTCCAGACGCCCGGTCTCGCGACCGCCGGCACGTATTTTCTCAGCCCGGAGCGGGGCTGGGCTGTCGCTGCAACCGAGTCGCCTGCTGATGCGTATGATATGTCGCTCGTGCGCACCGAGGACGGCGGTCTGACGTGGCGGAAGGATCTGACGATGCGCGGCAGCCGGATTCGCGGGGTCTTCTTTCTGTCGCCGGGGAAGGGCTGGGCCGTGGGTGATCACGGGATGATCCTGCGTTACGAAGATCGGAATAAGTAACAAGTATCAGATTTGCAGGCAGCAGATATGGCTTTCAGGAAAAGAAAATCTCATCCACGAAGTGACACGAAGAACCACGAAGGAAAAACCGGGCTGATTACTTCGTGATCCTTCGTGTGCCTTCGTGGATGAATCATTTTCCCGGACCCAGGTAACTTCCGGCTTCTGCCATCTGACAACTGACACCTGAGACCTGACTATGAAACACCTGATTGCTGCCCTCCTGCTGGTTGCGCTCGCGCTTCAGCCGACTATCATTTCAGCCCGGCAGACGCCGGAAAAGAAAACAGAGCGGGCAGAAAAAAGGACGACAGATACGCCCGCCGCGCCATCGCGCGCCGAAGCTCAGTCCGTCAGAACAATCCCCATCGAAGAGTTACTGCCGTCCAACACCCTCTCCTTTATCACGACGACCAGTCTTTCCGGCCTCGTCGAGGGCTTCCGCCGGCTGGAGGCATACAAGGCTCTGGAGGCACGACTGCCGAAGGCCGAGCGTGAAAGCGCCGACAACCCGCTCGACCAGGCGGCGCGCCTGCTGAGCTTCGGGATCAAAGAGGCCGGCGTACTCGATGAGACGCGACTGGGCTTCGCGTCTTTCAAAGCCGACACTCCGCCCGAAACCGATCAGGCTGAAGTGGCAAAGAAAACCGCCAGCCGCAAGGCGCGGCTGACGAGGGTGGACGAAAACAGCGATGTGACAGACTTCACCCCGGGCGCGCCGGACGTGCCGCCCCCGCAATTCGTCGCCTTCGTCGAAGCCTCCACCCTCGAGCAGGCGAAGAAGGCCAGAGCGCAGTTCATCGCTTTTTACAGCGAGATGATTGCCGACCTGGGCAGGCCCGACGAGGCGAAGCCCGTCAAAGAGCCGCGTTTCAAGGGCGCCGCCGTCGAGCGGCTGAAGAACGGTTACTTCGGCACGATGATCGGGACGACTTATGTCCTGGGCGAGCCGGGCGCGATTGAAACCATCCTCAAGCTGCGCGCCTCAGGTGACGTCGCGCGGCTCGCCGACGATCTGGATTACATTCAGGCGCGCAGCAAACTTTCGGCCCCGGCGGCCCTCTTCGCCTACGTCCACGGCAAGACGCTCGACGGTTATCTGGAGCCGCTGGCAAAGATGGCGGCCGGGTTTATGGGCCCGAGGCTCGATTTCGTGATCGCGCCGGGGGCGATTAAGAGCGTCGCGTTCTCATCGAGTTTCGAGCGTGACGGCGTCGTGGATCGGATGGTCGTCTCGCTCGATTCGGCGAAAAAAAATCTACTCTCAACTATCTGGAGCGGGCCGGCGGTGGAGTTCCGCTCGGCCGGCTACATCCCCGCGGGCACGCAGATTCTCGTCAGCCACAGCCTCGATTTCACAAAGCTCTATGACGACCTGATCGTCCCCGCCGTCTTCGGCACGATGGCGACGAATGAGGCTTACAGAGTCGCCCGGAAAGAGATAGAGGCGAGCAAGGCTCAGAAGAACGACTCCGACAAAAAAGACAAAGACGACGACGAAGCCGACCGCGAGGCTGACGCCAGCGCGATGAAGAAGGCCCGGGAGGAGTCGCAGAAGCCTGAATACATCAACGCCCTGATCGCCCGTTATGAGAAAGAGATCGGGATGAAGTTTCGCGAGGAGATCGCGCGCGACCTGGGCAACGAGATCACTCTGGCCATCGAGATCCCCAGGGCCCCGACGGCGCTCGAAACTGAAAGTCGGGAACACATCGCCGCCATGTTTGCGATTCGCGACCGCGAGGCGACCCGCGTGGCGCTTAACAAGCTGATCGCCTACGCCTTCGGCGCCCTGGGCAATGGCATGGCGGGCAATCGCAACAGGCGGCCGGGTGAGCAGGACGGCGATGACGCTCAGCCGCCCGCGCAGGCGGAAGAGAAACCGAAGACCGACGAGCAGCTCAGGAAAGAACAGGAGCAGCGCGAGGCCATGGCGAAGATGCTGCCGCGCGAAAGTTACAAGAAAGCCGAAATCATCTCCGTCGTCGCCTTCGCCATCGGCATCCTTGACGATTACGTGATCCTTGCCGACAGCAGCGAGACGATCAAGCGGATGATTGACGCGGCTGAAAACAGCACCTCGATGGCGCGCGAACCGAACTTCACCCTGGCCTTGTCCGGCGCCACCGCCGCGTCAGGGACGCGGGTGTATGCCGCGCCGAAATTCTTCGACGAGTCGCTGACCGATTTCGTCAAAGCCTGGTCGGTCAAAGCCCCCGGCACTTCCGCCGCGCCGCCGCTCAACCTGCCCGCCACGCTGGCCGGGTTCGTCGAGGCCGACGACCGGAGCATCCGGCTCGAAGCCTGGACGCCCGTCGGCGTGCCCGGGCTCTTCGCCTTCTCGGCATTTTCCTCGAAGACCGAGAGCCGCGCCTCGGAACATGAATCCGAGGCATGGAAGACGCTGAAGACTCTGGCGAGGGTCGAGAAGCGTTACGCGGCTGACCACGGGCAGCGGTACGCCACGCTCGACGAACTGATCAAATATCAGAAGGATCATCCGCGACCGGCGACGCCTGATGACCGGATGACGAAGGAGCAGATCCGCGAGATGGTCATCTACAGCATGGAACTCGGCGCGCTCAAGGCGGAGAAGAATAACTACCGCTACGCGCTGAAACTCAAGCCGGCCGGCAAGGGCTTTGAGGTGACCGCCACCCCTGTGAAGTACGGGCGCGACGGGCGCCACTCGTTCTTCATTGACGAGACGGGCAAACTGCGCCGGGCCGATAAGAATGGCGAGCCCGCGAACGCGAGCGATGAGCCGGCCAATGACAGAAACGACGACGACAAAGAAGACGACAAGTGATGCGGCCCCGGATCACGCGTTGACGCCGATCCTCGCCGCCCGCGATGTCAGCAGGGAGTACCGGATGGGCAGCGAGGTCGTGCGCGCGCTCGACGGCGTGACGCTTGAGATCGCGCGCGGCGAATTCGTCGCCATCCTTGGCACGAGCGGTTCAGGCAAATCCACATTACTGAATTTATTCGGCGGGCTTGACCGCCCGACGGATGGCGAAGTCCTCTTTGACGGCGAAAGCCTCGGGCCGTTCACTTCGCGCGAGATGTCGCGTTACCGCCTGCGCCGCGTCGGGATGATCTTTCAGAGCTTCAACCTGATCCCGACGATGACCGCCCGGCAAAACGTCTCGCTCGCGCTGGCCTTCGCCGGGGTGGATCGCCGGATGCGGCAGCCGAAATCGCTCGAACTTCTTGAGCGCGTCGGCCTCGCGGCGCGCGCCGAACACCGGCCCGCCGAGTTATCGGGCGGCGAACAACAGCGCGTCGCCATCGCGCGCGCCCTCGCCAACGAGCCGCAGGTGCTGCTCGCCGACGAGCCGACCGGCAACCTCGACAGCGCCCGCGCCCACGAGCTGATGTTGCTGCTCGACCAGATGCGCCGGCGTGACGGCAAAACTATCGTCATGGTCACGCACGACCACGAGCTGGCCCGCACGTTTGCCGCCCGCACGATCAGACTGAAGGACGGCAGAGTGGAAGAGCCCGCGCCTGCGCAGCCCCACGTATGAACCTGACCGACATCATCGCCCTGGCCCTGCGCAACCTGCGACAGGCGAAACTGCGAACCGCGCTCACGGTCGTCGGCGTGGTCGTCGGCGTGGCCGCGATCATCACGATGGTCAGCTTCGGGCTCGGCCTGCAGCAGAACATCATCGTCAAAACATTCGCGCGGATGGACGTCTTCACCTCGATCACGGTCTTCGGGCCGAGCGCCGAACAACTGATCGCGATGAGTGAAAACCGCCCCCGGGCGGAAGACGGAGCCGATTCCGGCGGCGCAAAAGGGAATCGTCGCGTGCTGGACGACGCAGCCATTGCCGAGATGGCGAAGCTCAAAGGCGTGAAATACGCGCTGCCGGTCATCAACTTCCAGTGCTTTGCGCGTTACGGCGAGCGCACCCGGCGGCTGCGGGTGGGTGGCGCGACAGCATCGGTCGAAGACAACCCGCGCTTCAAAAAGCTGCTGGCCGGGAAAGCCTTCTCCGGCGATGACGCGAATGAAGCGATCATGACGGAAGGTATTCTTGCCCGCGCATGGTTTGCCTCATCTTCGCCGCCGCCATCCCCGAGCCAGCGTCGTCGCCCTCCGCCGATGGAGGGACGACCGGGCGGGCCGTTCGTCGCCGGTTCCGCGAAAAGCGATGAAGAGCGCGCCCGCGAAGCGCAGCAGGCCATCGGTAAGGAGATCGTGCTGCTCACGCTGCGCCGGGTTGAATCGTCGGGGCCGGATTCCGTCTTCGGGATTCCGCTGCTCACGCCGCCCGGGCGCAATGGGAATGCAGGCGACGGCGCTGACGAAGCCGAGGGCAGTGACCGCTACGAACGACACGTCTTTCGCGTCGTCGGCGTGCTGCCGACCGAGACAGGGCTCAACATGCCCATGCTGGCCGGCGCCGATTTGTACATCCCGATGGAGCAGGCCAGACGTTTCCGCGAAGCCAATCGCGACCCGATGGAAAAGCTCGGTGAAGCGCTCGCCGGCGACTCGGGCTATCAGCGCGCCGAAGTCCGCGTGAGCGACCCGACGCAGGTGGTCGAGGTGCAGAAGGAGATCGAGAAGCTGGGCTTCAATTCCTTCTCGCTCAACAATCAGGTGGACGAGATCAAGCGCGTCTTCCTGATCATCAACGGCGGGCTGGCACTGATCGGCGGCATCGCGCTGCTTGTGGCCTCGTTCGGCATCGCGAACACGATGATTATGTCCATCCTCGAACGCACGCGCGAGATCGGGATTATGAAGGCCATCGGCGGCGGGGACGGCGAGATCATGCGCATCTTCTTCTTCGAGGCCAGCCTGATCGGGCTGCTCGGCGGCAGTTTCGGCGTGCTGGCCGGGTGGGTGGTTGATCGCATTGCCAACTTCGCCGTCAACCGGTGGATGCTCAGACAGAATGAACACATCGAATTCTTTTCGATCCCCTGGTACCTCTGGAACGGCGCCATCCTGTTCGCCATCGCGATCAGCCTCATCGCCGCGATCTATCCGGCCCTGCGCGCCGCAAGGGTTGATCCGATCAGGGCGCTCAGGCATGATTAGCCCGACAGATTCGACTCCCTCATCAGCATCCCCATCCGAGTTAGTGCCCGCTCGTATGAGAATTGTCATCGCCTGGCAACAGGTTTTGACACACTGTTTCGATTAGATTCCCCGAGCCCATAGTGTCCGTTCAGTCTCAACGATAACCGGGAGGAGCTAACAGCGATGGCCGCGCGAATCATCACAATCATTCTGGCACTATTACTCACCGCCGTTTCCGCCGCGGCGCAGCAGGGCGGGCCGAAGACCCGAACCGGCGACCCGCAAACCAAAACCGCGCTGGCGCCGAAACGTCCGCCGACGCTGACGCTCGAAATCGCTTCGGTCAATCAGAAGGCCGAGCGGGTGCAGCGCGCTTCGGCCGGCACCGTCTGCGGTGGTGATCAGGTCATCGTCCGCATCCGTTCCGCCGACCCAAGCATTACGCCGACGAAATACGCCTGGGTCGCCACGGGCGGCAGGATCATCGGCGATGGCGCGGAGGTGATCTTCGACACCACGGGGCTGCCGCCGGGCAGTTATCACATCACCGGCCAGGCACTGTACGCGGGCTTTGGCATCTGCAACGGCGACTGCGCGGCTTACGATACAAAGACGGTTCGCGTGACCGAATGCCCGCCAGAAATCATCTGCTTCACTTCGCCGGTGATTACCGTGTCGCCCGAAGTCCTGACGCTGAAAGCCTGCGATACGATCACCTACATGGCGACCGAAGTGACCGGAGGGCAGGGCTACGGGAAGGTGACCTATACCTGGAGCGCGAGCGCCGGGAAGCTGACGAGCAACGGCCTGACGGCGCGCCTGGACACCTGCGGCGTCCCGCCCGGCACTGAAATCGAAGTCACCGTCACCGCGCTCAGCGAATTCGCCAACTGCACGGCCAGAGGAGCGGCCAGAGTTCTGATGCCGGCGCCGCCTCCGCCGCACCGCGAACTGCCGCCCTGCCCGCCCTTCAAGAAGGGCAGCCCGCGCGTGGACAACGCCTGCAAGCTGGTGCTGAGCGACACGGTCAGGGTGATGCAATCGGACCCGCAGGCACGACTCGTGATTGACGCGTATTCGAGCCCCGGCGAAGCGCCCTCAATCGCGCTGGCCCGCGGCCGGAACGTGCGCGACCGCATCGCTGACGGCTCGCTTGGCGTCGCGCTCGACGCGAACCGCATCACCGTCCGACTGGCCGGAGTCACACGCGACGGCAACCACATCAGAATCTGGTTCCTGCCCGAAGGCGCTGCGATGCCGCCGGGCGGGCAGGAAGTTGATCCCGGCCCGGTCAATTCGGAAAGGAAGACGCCGGATGACGAGCTTCACAACCAGAAATCGAAACGCAAACCGCAGCGCTGAACTTTCAGTCTTATCCTCCTCCTGACTTGAGACACCCCGCCCGTTGATGCATCAACGGGCGGGGTTTTTACTGTAAGGACGATGCAGGATTTGATCCGTGAACTGAGTTGGACAGGGTTGAGTGTCCCATTTTCATTGGCTGAGACTGACTGTTGCGGTAGATTGCGTTAAACCGGAGGTCGCGAATTGAAGAAACAGATGGGAATGAGACGTATTATTCCTGCCCTGGCGTTAGCTTTCGTCCCTCTGTTGACGGGCTGCTCATACAGTACAGCCTTCGTTGTAGTGAATGCATCGGATCAGCCCGCGGAGATTCGATATAAGGTCAGGCCCTCTTTCGGAACCTTTAAGCCACCCGAACCACCGATCACGACGGCAGCCTCTCAGATACATGCTGCCGGTAAGCCATGGCGACATTTATTGGCTGATGAGTACGCTCCTGATCCGGAAAATCGCACGGTTACGGTGCGCGTGAAGCCGAAAGAGGCTTTGCTGGTCGAGAGAGTTCAGAGAGGTGGAATGCAGGTTGATGAGGATGAGGAAGCAACGGATTTCATGATCGAGGAACTCACGATTACAGGCGCGTTTGGTGAAATCAAACTTCAGGGCTACCAGGTGCGCAAGAGCTTTGTCGCCGAGTCAAAAAAATATTTACCCTGACCTGCCATGGCCCCGCGGAAGTGAAGCAGCGGTAAGCCCGGGGGGCAAACTGACCGCGGAAAGAGAATGGTTTCGCCGCCGGCAGGTCTCAGGAATTGACGCGCCCGGCGCCCTTGAACCCGGAGAACAGGGCCTCTTATCTCAGCCGCTCAGCGTCCTTCTTCGCTGAACCGAGTACCGGCAGATCGCCGTCCGCATCTTTCCAGAGCGCCAGGAAATCCTGGTATGCCTTGCGGCTTGTGGCCGCGTCGCCAGTGAGCAGGGCGGCGCGCGCCAGTCCGTACTGTGCCAGCGGGTATAAGACCGAGAGCGGCGCCTGGCCGCGGGCATTGAGAATCTTTTGAAACTCCGCCGCCGCTTCCGCGCCGCGTCCGAGTTTCAGATACGCCTGACCGCGCAGGTATTGCGGCCAGAATTCGGCGGCGGCCTCGTAACGCGAGGCCGTTTGTAGTTGCTCGATGGCCTGCGTTGCATCGCCGCGTTGCAGAGCAATTGCCGCACTGACCGCCGGTAGCCAGATTTCGTTGATGAGCGTGTCTTCCGGGTGAAGCCTGGTCAGTTCGTCAATGAGCAGCTTCGCCTGACTGGCCTCCCCACACAGCGCCAGCGCCAGTGCCGCGCGTGGGAGCGAGGCGCGCCCGCGTGCGAGCTTCAGTCCTTGTACTGCGGTGGTTCTAGCCTGGCGGCAATCTCCGAAGAGGGCACTACGCAGCGCCTGCTCGGTCGCGTACCGCGCGGCGACTTCTTTCGTGTTGCCGCGCGCGGCCAGGTCAATCGCCCGACGTGAAAAGCCCTGCGCTTTGCGCCACTGTCCCGCGAACACGGCCGCGCCCGCTTGCCAGTCGAACGCGACGTACTCTTCCGGCTTCCCGCTCGCCCAATCAAGCTGCTGCTGCATGCCCGCCGTGTCGCCGTCAATGAAAGCAAGCTGATACAGGTAGAGGTGAAAATCCGTCATCCCCAGCTTCCGCTGAAGCGCCTGCGTCAAGGTTGTTTTGGCTTCCGCGAAACGATTGAGCCGGAGGAGCGCCAGGGTCAGATTCCTGTACGGGGCGGCAAACTGCGGACTGAGGCGGATGGACTCGCGGGCTTCCACGCCAGCCTCGTCAGAACGCCCCAGCAGGTTGTAAGTGCTGGACAGATCTTGCAGTCCCGCAGCCTCGCGCGGATACGTCCGCTTATGCATCATCAACGTCTCGATCCGTTTGTGCAAATCTCCGGTGACCAGGCCGTGATACCACTGGGTGATGCGGGATTTCTCCAGCTCGCCGGCCCGGTCTTTCAACTTATACGATTTTTGCGCATAGCCGGCGGCCAGCTCCGGCTGGCCGGTCGCCAGGTAGATGATCGCCAATTGGCTGTAGGCCTGAGCAAAGTCGCGGTCAAGCTCCACCGCGCGTTGATAAAACGGAAACGCCTCCAACAATCGTCCGCTGACCGCCAGTTCATTGGCCTGCGAATAGGCTTTGAACGCCTCCGGCCTGGCCGTCGTGCCTTCCGCCAAAGGGCGGTCGTAACGCTCAATCGAACTCAGGCTCTCGCCCAACCGCTTGCGCAGGCGCGTCGCTGCCCGCGAGAGCGCGTCCAGCACCTGCTCCCTGCTTTCAGCCTGCACCTGCTCGTTCGCCAGCGGCTCGCCGCTCTGGCCGTTCACTGCTGCCAGCGTAATGACATAATGGCTGCCGAGCGGCGCGAGCGAACCGGCGATGAACGCCTTGAGATTCTGCCGTTCACAAATTTCTCGCGCCAATTCCGCCGTCACTCGTTCATTCGGTTGACGCCTCATCAGCGTCAGTTCATGCCGCATCTGCGTTTCGGGCAGGAGATTCAGGAACGGCGATTGTTGCAACTGGATCGCCAGGCCCTGTTTGAGCATCGCGTCGAAGATTTCTTCGCCCGTCTTGTTGTCAAAATCGGCCAGCAGGATCGTATCTTTCTCCGTCAGCGCAGGTTTGCGGTTGAAGTAAAACCACGCGGCGCTGGCAGCAATGACCAGCACCGCCAGCGCGGCCAGAATGCGGATCGCCGATTTCGGATTGCGGATTAAAGATAAAGCCCGTGGTCTGGTGCCGGCAGGTTCTGCCCGTGCGTCACGACTCTTCGATTCCGCAATCATCAGCTTCTGCCGGAGGTCATTGAGTTCACCCAGTAAGGTGCTGGCGGTTTGATAACGCTCTGCGCTGTTCTTTTGCAACGCCTGACTGACGATGCGTTCCAATTCCGTCGGCGTTTCGGGCGCGCATCCGGCAAGCGGCGGTGGCTCGTCCTTCAGGAGCGCGGCGATGACGTCGCTCGTTGTCACGCCTGCGAATGGTGCCTGGCCCGCGACCATCTCGTAGAGTACGACGCCGAGCGAGAAGATGTCGGTGCGCGCATCCATCTTCTCCCCGCGCGCCTGCTCCGGCGACATGTAGCGCGGCGTCCCCATCACCATGCCGGACTCGGTGTTGATGTCAGTCACTTTTGACGCTTGCGTCTCGACCACTGACGCCGACGGCTCGGTCAGTTTGGCCAGGCCGAAGTCGAGCACCTTGACGTAGCCGTCGCGCCGCACCATGACGTTCTCGGGCTTGATGTCGCGATGCGCGATCCCGGCCTCGTGCGCGGCTGAGAGCGCGGCGGCGATCTGCGCCGCGACATCGAGCGCTTCCGAGAGCTTCAGCTGTTTGTGCGGCGCGTCCGCCATCCGCCGGCGCAGCGTCTCGCCCTCGACGAATTCGGTGACGATGTAATGCGTGCCTTCAGCTTCGCCGATCTCGTAAATCGTGATGATGTTGGGGTGGTTGAGCGCACTGGCCGCGCGCGCCTCCAGCTCGAAGCGCCGCACGCGCTCAGGCTGAGTCGTGAACCCGGCGGGCAGCAGTTTGACGGCGACTTTGCGACCAAGCTGTGTGTCCTCAGCGAGCCAGACTTCGCCCATCCCGCCCACGCCCAGCAGGGAGATGATTCGGCAGTGACCCACACTCTGCCCGACCAGAGACCCGACCTCATCCCCGGCCATCGCCCGGGCCGCCACCTCCAGGGCGGGCTGGTCAATGAATTCTCCACTCTGCGCCTCGTAGCCGAGCAGCGATTCGACTTCCTGCCGCAGGGCTTCATCACCGCCGCAGGCAGCGGCGAGGTAAGCAGCCCGATGTGCCGACTCAAGCTCCAGTGCGGCGCGGTAGAGGTGACCGACTTCTTTATACCGTTCAGGCGTCATAATTCGTGACTTGGCGGGCCTGGTTCTGTCCGCCTGCTACTTACCGTTATTGCTCAATTCCCTCAGCAGCCACGACCGGGCCAGCTTCCAATCGCTGCGTACTGTGCGCGACGAAACCTTCAATACTTCGCCGATCTCTTCCTCCGTCAGCCCGCCGAAGAAGCGCAACTCGACCACTTTGCTCTGCCGCTCGTCGAGTCTGGCCAGCTCGGTCAGCGCGTCATCGAGCGCCACCAGATCGGCGCCACGTTCCCCGCAGATCGTCAAAGCCTCATCCAGCGAGACCTGCGTCGCGCCGCCGCCACGTTTGGCCATATTCCGGGCGCGGGCGTAATCCACCAGGATGTGGCGCATCGCCTGCGCCGCCACGCCGAAGAAATGGGCGCGGTTCTCCCAGCGCTTCTCCCCCCGCCCGGCCAGCCGCAGGTACGCCTCGTGGATCAGCGCCGTCGTCTGCAGCGTGTGGCCGGAGGGCTGCTGCCCCATGTAGCGCCGGGCCATCCGGCGCAGCTCCCGATAGACCAGCGGCATCAGCCGGTCGAGCGCCTCGCTGTCACCGTCGCTCCAGCGTCGCAACAGGTGACTGACTGAGTATGACGAACTCTCCATATTTTTTCCTGCCGGCTTTCCGGTTTCGCCGCCGCTTCCCGTTTCCAGAGGTGGGAGCAAAAAACTGCCCGACGCAATCCGCGCAGTAATAAGTGCCGGGCGAAGGTCCGGCAGGCGTGCGGGTGCAGGCCGCCGCCCGCCAGTAGTTCAAAGGAGACGAGATCAAAAACAAATGCTGAACATCGTGACAACGAGGATGCCTGCGGTGATGCGATGGTCTGACACGTGATCAACGGGAGGCGTGAATCGAGTCGCTTGTCTCGCGCTGATCTTAATACAGTGCCCCGGCCCGGACAAGCAGGGAGTCAGAACCCTGGAGAAGGAGCGGGTCAGACAACAGACCCGTCAGTCACAACCCGACCTTCAGTCTTGTGCTGAATCAACCATTGATGAGGTAAAGAAAACTGATGACAAGGAAAAGAATCGCACTGGTTTGCCTCATCCTCGCCGGAATCATCGCCCTCCCCGCCGCCGTGATGCGCGCTCAGTCGAATGAGGGTGCGGGCCGGCCCGAAATGCTGGCGAAGGAACTGGACGCACAATTTGAGGGGGGAGGCTGGATCGAGCGGTTGAGAGAACTCCAGTCACAGCAACTGGAAGGTTCGTGGGATGTCACCGCCACCCCGGTCGTGCCTCCCGGCGTGCCGCAACCGCCATCCATCATCACGCACGGAACCTTCTCACGTGGCGGCGCTCTCTTCGGTTCTGACCGCACCCGGCCGTTCAGCAAACAACACGGAACCTGGGCGCACCTCGGGGGCAATGAATTTGCTTCGATCAGGACTGAAGACCTCTTTGACGCGGCGGGCAATTTCACGGGCACGTTCAAAGTGCGCGCGAGGACCATCGTCACCGGGAAGGATGAGTTCGTCGGCGTTGCCAATGTCGAGCAACGCGACGCAGCCGGCAATCTGGTCTTTAACCTGTGCGCAAGGTTCCGGGGCCAGCGGATCACGATTGAGCCGCTCGCGCCGCAGTGCCAGAGCATCAACCCATTTCAATAGGAATTCGAGGTCGCCCGTTCTCGGGCGGCAATTTATCCCGGCCGGCTGATCATCAGTGCCGATCAGCAGTATGGTCGCGAAATAACCTGACGTGGCCGGGGTGAGCGATATTGCAGAACTGCCGGACGACCAGCCCGTTGTTCCAACTACCAGCTCACGGGAGTTCATCAACATGACTATCAGACTCGCATCTTTTCCTGTCGGCCTCTGTCTCTGGTTACTCATCCTGACATCCGTCCCCGCCCGGGCGCAGACTCAAAACCAGACTCAGACGCAGACCCCCGCGCCGGAGATCACCATCGTCGTTGGACGTGAAGCCGTGCGCTTCTCCGCACTCAATGAAGTCGCGGAGTGGCACCTCGTGGTCACCAGCCAGCAGGGCGAGGTCGTCTTTGACAGCGGCACGTTTCAGGGCAGCGCGCTCGAATGGCCGCTCAGGGATCAGCAGGGCGAGGCGGTCGCGAGCGGCCTCTACGCCTACACGCTGACGACCAGGACCGCGGCCGACGCTACACCCCGCACGCAGCGCGGCCACGTCATCCTCGACCGCCCGAGCAGCGCCGACCGCATCTGGGTGACCAGTGACCGCGGCGCGAGTTTGGGCGCGGCCGGCACCGGCGTGAAGCTGACGGTCATCGGGGATAGTGAATCCACCGTGGGCGGGGCCGAAATTGAGGCCACGGCGCGAAACCGCGACCGGGCGAGTGAGGGGCAGATCGGCGAAGGCAGGCGCAATCCGACGGCCAGAACTGTCACCGAAGAGAAGCGGCAGGGCACCTCCGCAGTCACCGCCTCGCCCAACCGGCTGGCGAAGTACGCCGCTGACGGAGCGACGCTCGTTGACTCCAGTGTGACCGAGTCGGCGAGCGGAGACATCGGGGTCGGGACTGCCTCGCCGGGCGGGGTCTTTGATTTGCAGCGTTCGAGCAGTGGCGACATCCTCCAGCGGTTATGGAATACGGGCGCGGGCGGGGCCAAGCTGCGGTACGTGGCGGCGACGGGGGCGACCTCGCAGTTGCAGCTGACCGACGGGCTGGAGTGGCTGATGGCGATTGCCGGCAATAACTCAATCGGGATGCAGTTCCGGGTGCGCGATACGGGTGACGCGAACAATGAGGCGACGCTGGCAACGAGAGCGAGAATGACGATCCTGCGCAATGGCAACGTCGGGATCGGGACGACAGCGCCCGCCACTCCGCTTGAAGTAAGCGGTCTGCTCAGGAGTACCAGAAGTGGCGTGGCGGCGCAGTATCTCCAGCTCTGGGGCGGTGATTCGGCCTCGATCAGGCTGACCGCCCAGTCAACTGCCACAGCCGAGAAACCTTTACTGATTCAAAATCTGAGTGGGGAAGCAACGCCGGGCTTTTTCAACACCATTCAGTTCCAGGTCGGCACGACCGCCGCCCCGGCTACAAAAATGATTATTAACAGCCTCGGTAACGTCGGCATCGGCACCTCCAACCCCTATGCAGCCAAGCTGCATGTGGATGGCGGCTCCAGTAGTGGCGTTTACGGCGGTAGCCTGAGCGGCTCAGGTGTGTACGGTGAGAGCGCGGCCGTCAACACCCTGGTGGCGGCGGGCGTGTACGGCAGGGGCACCGGCAGTGGCGGCATCGGCGTGATCGGAGAATCGAACCTCGACAACGCGGTGGGCGTGTTTGGCGTGAGTACCAGTCCGGGCGGCGTCGGCGTCTATGCCCGCAACCTCTCAGGAGGCCGGGCGATAGTCGCCGAGGGCAACGTCACGCAAGACCTTGGCAGCGGCGGCCTTGTCAAGGCGCTCCTGAAGGTCAACGCGGACGGCTCAATCGCGCGCTGCTACAATGCGATTACGGGCTCCGCGGGTGGGGCCTGCGGTTTCAGCGTCTTTCATCAGCCTAATTTTCAATATGCCTATGATATTAATTTCGGATTCAAAGTTGATGATCGCTTCGTCTCAGTAACGACCGACGTTAATAGTTTCGGGACAAGCGGGTCTGTCATTTACGGCTACGGGAACGAGAACACGATACGGGTTCTGACTGCTCGTGGAGACACTTTTACTTCCGGCATCAGCTTTACGATCATCGTGTATTGACGCCTCGTTTGAAGGGTCTGCGCGAATCATTACCTGGCTGTTCAAGCGCAATGGCAAGGTCGCTTGAAAAACATCCTGAGGATAGACCGCTGAACATCCGCTGAGGGATCGCGCGCCGCCGCGCCGCAGTGCCAGTGCCTCACGCCAGCTCGACAGTTGACAATGAAAGAGGCGTGGCGTCGGGCAGCCGAAGTGCGGGTGTTGCCCGGGCACCATCAGGTAAACGACAGCAGAAGCTAAATCGCTCACTGGTTATTTCAGCCCGGCCACGGAGATTTTCCTTGACGTGCTGAGCCACGATCACTAAGCTCTCGCCGTCGTTCATTGAAGATCGAGATTATCCGAAACCTTCCAGCTCCCCCGGGTCATAGTGTCAGACCGACCCCGGGCCGATTAACTGCTACCAGAACCCGAGTCCCCACCATTAACAAAGCACGAGCCGCCACAGGTGCGTCAGAACGCCGCCTGAATTGTGCGCCATCCAACCGCGAGCCTGCCTGCCCTGGTCTGGGATCGCTTTCTCAAAAGTTAGTCCATGAAGCGAAACCTGTTAGTGGTGCTGGCACTGGTGTGCAGTGGTGTATTGTCACTGGCCCTGGGGACGGCGGCGAACCGTCGGCACGGGGCATTGCTGGCTCACACGGATCAGACGTCCTCAGCTTTACCAGCCCCGACGAGCCGGCAGGCCGGCTCACCGCGCCGCGTTCCGCAGACCAGAGAAAACTTCGACATCCGCGCCGGGCACAAGCGCTCACTCGAAGTGCCGCCTGACGAGATCACTTCAGCCACTTCCAGGAAACGAATTCAGAGTCAGCGGCAGAATGACGCGACGAGATTCAAATTGCAGCGCGAACATTCGGCGGTGCAGTTACGCTGGAGTTCGCTCGCCACTGCGCCGAGCCGCGTCTGGAGCCTGAGCGAGCCCTTGAGCGAGCCGACCGGCGAAGATGCCGAAGTCGCAGCGCGGCGCTTTCTCAAAAGTAACGATGACCTGTTCCGGCTGGGCACAGATGACATTGACCGGTTGCGCGTCGCGCGGCGTGAGCGCGGAGAACACAACGGCGTGACGCATCTGACCTTTCGGCAGCAGGTCGCCGGGATCGAAGTTTTCGAGGGCGAGCTGTCGGTTCACCTCGACCGCGCAGGCGCGGTGCTTGCAACGAGCGGCGAAGTCATCCCCGGCGCAGCTAAGGCAGTTAATCTCTCCCGCCCCTCGCTCGCTGCCGCCGAAGCTTTGCGCCTCGCCGCGCAGGAAGCCGATACGGAAATCATCGGTTCGCCCAAACTGCGAAAGCAGGCGAACGGCGCGGATGCCTGGCAGTCGTTTGAGCGCGCCGCGAGCTTTGATCGTGATGTCGAAGCGAAATTGGTCTACTTCCCAGTGGCCGCCGATCAGTTGCGGCTCGGCTGGCAATTCACTTTGTGGATGCGCGGGACGGCGGATGTTTACCTGATGGTGATTGATGCCGAGCGCGGCTCGCTGCTCTACCGGCACAATCTGACCTGCTATGAAGACAATCCGCTCAAGCCTCATGGTCTCGCCTTCACCGGCGAAAGCCCGCGCCCGAACCTGCCGCGCAACAGCGTTTCACCCATAGCGGTTGACCGCGAGGACTGGCCGTTCAGGGCCGCACCCTTCAACGGCTCGGAAATATTCAAGCCCGGCGACCGGCATTACGACTGGTGGAATGGGGCGGTTGCAGACTCGCTCGTCAGCAACAATGCCGACGTGGCGCTCGACGCGGATGCCGATAACCAGCCTGACCTGCCGCGCCTGAAAGCGACTGACGGCAACTTCACTTTCCCATTCGATCCGGCGCAGGAGCCCGCTTCATCTGACAACAGGCGCGCCGCGCAGGCCAATCTCTTTTACTGGATCAACCGCTATCACGACATCCTCTATTCGTTCGGGTTCACTGAGAAGGCGGGCAACTATCAGGCAAATAACCTGGGCCTGGGCGGCGCGGAAGGCGACCCGATTCAGGGTGACGTGCAGGACGGCAGCGGAATCAACAACGCCAACTTCACAACTCCGCCCGACGGCGGCGCGGGGCGCGTGCAGATGTACCTGTGGTCGGGGAGCCCCAGACTCGACAGTGCCTTTGATCAGAGCGTGATCCTGCACGAGCTGACGCACGGCGTGAGCAGCCGGCTGATCGGCAATGCGACGGGCCTCTCAGCGATGCAGTCAATCGGCATGGGCGAGGGCTGGTCGGATTATTTCGCGCTGGCGCTGCTCGTGAAAGAAGGCGATGACCCGGCCGGCGCGTACCCGATCGCGCAGTATTCCTGCAACAACTACCAGCACGGCATCCGGCGTTACCCGTACAGCACAAACCTTGCGGTCAATCCGCTCACCTTCGGCAAGATCGCCGTCAACAGCGAAGTCCACGCCGTCGGCGAAATCTGGTGCGGCGCGCTGTGGGAGGTGCGGGCGCTGCTCGTCGGCAAGTACGGCTTTCAGGAAGGCCAGCGCCAGAGCCTGCAACTCGTGGTAGACGGGATGAAGCTGACGCCGCGCGCGCCGACCTTCATTGACGCGCGCAATGCGATCCTGCTCGCCGACCGAGTCAACAACGGCGGCGCGAATCAGTGCCTGCTCTGGCAGGCCTTCGCCAAACGCGGCCTGGGGTATTCGGCCGAGACGGCGGACGCGAACGATGCCGCGCCGGTGGAGGCTTTCGACCTGGTCCCCTGGTGCAGCGATACCGGATCGGTCAGGCTCGACCGGGAAAATTATCTGAACGGTGAACTCGTGCAGATCACGCTCGCCGATCACAACGCACAGGCGCCGGTCACGGTCGAGGTGAGCAGCTCGGTGACCGGCGACCACGAGACTGTGACGCTCGCGCCCGAACCTGAAACGCAGGGCAGCTTCAAAGGCGCCGTGCGGCTGGTCGCGGGCGGTGCCAGAGCCGGTGACGGCGAATTGCAGGCGTCCGTCGAAGCCGGCGATCAGATCGTCATTGCTTACGATGACGCACTCAGTTCGGGCGGGAACGTGGTGCAGATGAGAGTGACCGCCGCGGTCGCGCGCGAAAAAACGGTCTTTGAAGATTCGGTTGAGCAGGGCAATCAGGGGTGGATCTCGAACGGGTCGTGGGGCATCACCGGCGCGCGTTCGGCTTCATCTTCTCATTGCTGGACTGACAGCCCGGACGGGAATTATCTGAACGCGGTCAGCACGTCACTGACTTCGCCGCTTTTCGACCTGTCGGGGCTGAGTGACGTGACGCTCGCGATGGCGCACAGCTTCCTGCTCGACAACGGGCTTGACGCGGCCATCGTCGAATATTCGAACAATGACGGCGCCACGTGGTCGCGGGCGACGGCCTTCACCGGAACGCAGGCGGGTTTCGCGCAGGCGCAGATCAGGCTGAGAGGCCTGGACGGTCAGGCGCGGGCGCGCATCCGCTTCCGCCTGGCGAGCGATGCCAGAGAGAGTGCCGACGGCTGGTACCTGGATGACCTGCGGCTGACCGGCCGGTCGGCGAATCCGCAGGTCGTCCCGCCCAATGGCGCGATCTCACCATTCATCACGGCCATCAGTCCGGCCTTCGGCGATCCTGCGGGCGGCACCCGCGTCACGATCAGCGGCGCGGGCTTCACCGAAGACGCCGACACTGTGGTGACCTTTGACGGCCGGCCGGCCACGTCAGTCACCGTCCTCAGCGGCACGACGATTACCGCCGTCACGCCCCCGCATTCGGCCGGGGCTGTGATCGTGCGCGTTGTCAATCGCAACGGCGAGGGCGCGCTGGGCAATGGCTTCACTTATTACGCGAGCGACAGTGGCGGCGGCGCGCCGACGCTTGTGAGTGTTTTCCCGGCTTCCGGTTCGATGCGCGGCGGCACGGCGGTGACGCTCTACGGCTCGAACTTCACGCCTGAAACGTCCGTAGCATTTGGTGCCCAATCATGCAACGTGACTTTCATCAACGCGAACACGCTGCGCGCGTTGACTCCGCCAGTGGCGACGACCGGGACAGTTGATGTCAATGTTGGTAACGGGGCGATGTTGTCGAAGCTGGCCGGCGCGTTCAGCTATACGGCGATAACACCGCCGGCGGTGGAAGTTCTCAAACCCGGCGGAGAGACGCTCTACGCCGGCAGCACCGTCAACATCAACTGGCGCTCGTCAGATAATCGCGCCGTCGCCGGACACCGCATCAGGCTCTGTCAGGTCGTTGGGACGACCACGCAGGTCATTTACGAGATCGCCGCCGGTGTGGCCGGCGAGTCGCAGTCTTACGCCTGGACGATCCCGGCAGACCTGCCGCCGGTCGGCCAGGCGCGCATCGGCGTGACCGCGATTGATGATGAAGGGACGCAGGCCGAAGCTTACTCGGGCGGCACGTTCGCGATTGAGCGCCGCTGGGATTCGGTGGCTCAACTCCCGACGGTCAGACAGAATTTCGCGGTCGTCAGTGACGGCCGGGCACTCTACTCAATCGGCGGGCGGCCCGACGGTGATCCGGCGACCGCGACCAATGAATTGTTGCGCTTCGACCCGGCGGCGGCCAGAGCCTTGTGGAGAGGGACTGGCCTCGCACCAATGCCCGTCGCCGAGAGCGGCGCGGACGCCGTGTTTCTGAACGGGAAGATTTACGTCCCGGGCGGCCTGAGTACTGGCAATCAGGCGCTCAGGAAACATCAGGTCTACGACATCGCCGCCAATTCGTGGGACCTGGCGGCGGAGTTGCCCGCCGCGGTGACGAGTTATGCACTTGCCACGGATGAACAACGCCAGGTGTATTACCTGACCGGCGGCAACGAGCCCGGCAACCTGACCAGTGCGGCCAGCAAAGTCAGGGCATATGACGCGGCGAACGACGTGTGGTCTGAACTGCCTCCGATGCAGACTCCCCGCTACGGGCACGAAGCCGCGATGATTGACGGGAAGCTTTACGTCATCGGCGGCGCGGGACCGTCTGGCGCGCTCGCCGGCGGCGAGGTTTACGATTTCAGCACCGGCAGGTGGTCGCCGATTGCGCCACTCAATCATCCGCGCATCTTCGCGACCGGCGCCCCCGGCAAAGATGAGTCAGGCAACCCACTATGGTTCGTGATTGGCGGCTGGGACGGCAGCGACGCGCTCGCGGGCGTCGAAGTTTATGACGTTCGCAGGAATCGCTGGATCGCGCTCGATGACTCATTCAACCCGCCGACGCCGCGCGTCTGGCTGAGTGGCGCGGCGCTAGGCGGTTACTTTTACGCCGTGGGCGGCTCGACGATGTCACGGGTCACGGGCGGCGGTCTGCTCGTTATGAGCCAGCGCGCCAATGAGCGCCTGCGGGTTGACGGCGTCACCCCGACCGGCTCCGATCAGGCCCCGGTGCTGTCCGTGCCGCCGGCACAGGTGGCGGTGGCCGGCAGCGAAATCAGTTTTACCGTTTCGGCGAATGACCTCGGCTCGGGCGTGCCAATGACGATTATCACGGGTGATCTGCCCGCGGGCGCGAGCTTCACCGCGGCCAGCGCCTCCAATAACAGCATGCGCGGAACGTTCAGGTGGAGCCCTGCGGCCTCCGACACCGGCCAGACCTTCGCTGTTTCATTTACGGCCAGCGACGGCCAGCTCAGCGACACAAAACTGGTCAGCGTCCGCGTCATCGAGGGCGGCAGACTGACGGCCGTCAACGCGGCCGATTTCAGCCAGGGGGCGCTCGCGGCGGATTCGATTGCGGCGGTCTTCGGCACCGGTCTGGCCCCGCGCCCGCAGTTCGCCGAGACGCAGCCGCTGCCGCTCGAACTGGCCGGCACAAGACTCGCGGTCAACGGCATTCCCGCCGCACTGCTCTTCGTCTCGCCGACGCAGATCAACTTCGTCATGCCGGCCGGCGTGAATCCGGGGACGGCCGGCATCGTCGTCAGCAACCCGGCGGGTGGCTACGCGGTCGGGGCTGTTGAGATCGTGGCGGCGTCTCCGGCGCTGTTCACCGCCGATGCCACCGGGCGTGGCGACGCCGCGGCCATCGCCACGCCCGACGGCATCACTTACCAGTCCGCGCCGTTCGACGTGACGATCAACGCGAGGCCGAATAACCTGGTGCTGTACGGCACGGGGATGCGCCGCGCGCTGGCCGCGAAATCCAGTGCCGCCGGCACTCTGGCCGAGGCGGTCAGTGTCAGGATTGGCGGAGAGCCCGCCCGCGTACTGTATGCCGGCGCGCAGGGCGGCTACAGCGGACTCGATCAGATCAACGTCGAGCTGCCTCCGAGCCTCGCCGGAAAAGGCGAGCGCCGGGTCGAAGTCGTCCTTACGGTTGATGGCGTGGCCGCGAATCGAGTCACCGTATTGATCCGGTAGATCACGATGATCAGTAAAAATGGACCGCGGATGACACGGACTCCGGCGGATCAGCGCGGATCAGATCAGTGAAAATCCGCAATATCCGTGTTATCCGCGGTCCATTCACCATTCGTCGCACCGCACTTTTCAGAAAAACCATGTGACAGTGGCATAAACCCTGAGCCTGACATATCACCTCGCCCTCCGTCCCTGGTAGTGGGTCGTTAGTGTGTTGGTGAAAATGCGAGAACGGGGGAGATGGGGTTGACAGATAAGGCGGGGATTTCCCGCCTTATTGCTTCTTGGGCAGCATTGGTTTCGGCTTTTGTTTGGGCGCAGGTTCTGGGACGGTTTGTTGTTGCCCCTGCGGCAAGGCGGATAGCGGTATCTTTATCTCGCCGTTTACCGACTCGTACTGTTTTATGTTGTGGTTGAGCAGGTTGACTAACGCCTTAGTCAATGCCGGACTCATGACTACTGTGGCTTGCTCAATTATGCCCACATTATCAATCTCGTGTTCACCAACCAAGCTGAAAATAATCCGCATGTCCCAAGGAGTGAAGGCGGCTTGTGCGAAGTTGGTGTATACGGTTTTGAAATCCGCACTTCGCACATGCTTCATTACTTGGGAGGCAGTGGGTGACGTAATTCCCACCTGCTCGCCGCTGTCCTCTGAGTCGTTTCGATTTGCCATATGAGTCACCTTATGAAGCACGTTGATCAATGCCCGGTGTATTACCACCCTTGGTAAAGGCGGTATGGTTAGGTCCTGACACTGGTTTTTGTGCTGCCGATGCCGCGTAAGTCTCGATAGGGATCACCTGAGCGGGCGGGCGGGCGGGTTCCGCCCCCTGTCCGCCAGCCGGCTCAGATACCCTGATTGGGATTTCAGGAATATGGAACGGAAACACTCTTGCTGTTTCTTTCTCTTCGTTGAAAACCGGATCTTTATCGAATGCGGGTCTTTGCAGCGAGTGACGGCTGAAATTCTCATCGTCATCAAGCAGAGTGCCAAAGGTTTCAAACGTGATACGCAGACGGACATCCAGTGCGCGTGCGATCTTATTCAGAGTCTCCGTTTTCCAAGAAGAATGATTGACATTCTCAAGTCGTGAAATGCCTTCCTGCTTTGTGCCGATAGCATCTCCTAAAGCACCTTGGGTCATGTCGCGCTGTTCGCGTATAACCCGAATCTGTGTTGCGATGCTTGTGTTCAGAAAATCTTCTGCGTAGGCATATCGGTATTCAGGATCAGACTTCAATTCCTTCTTTAACTTTTGCCGATACTCTTCAGACTGATTCATGACGGCATCTCCTTTTAGCGTCTTTAATAACTACCTCTCTGTATTCTTCGGCTTTCTCCTTAGCTCCCGCCGGAAGCTTACCGCCAGTCTCAACCGCGCCAAAAAGAAAGGTGTACTCCGATTCGTTATCAATCGGACCTCTGCACAGCATCGGACGGAGCATCACGTCGCCATGTATCACCAGCTTGTAAACGTGCTTGTAGATAGGCCCGGCGAGTAACTTTGTGCCAATCGCCAAATCATAGTCCATCTGAGCGAGTCGCCTGATTTTATTATTCAGCATTGCCTTGTCCCTGACTGTCAGCCGGTCTGCCTTAGCCCATTCCACCAGAATATTCCGGCCCCGTTCAGTCAGAAAGTCCCACAGTAAATACTTGTCCATACTATCACGCTCTGAATATAACACAAGAGTTATATCGCACGTTTTTTCCGTTTGACCCGTATATAACTTGCAGGTTATACTATTCGTAACCTTCAGAAAGCAAAAGGCCAGCCGAAGCTGGAACTTCAAGCTGGCCTTCGTTCATTGAATCCTGTGGCAGGTTGGCAGAGCGGTTTAATGCGCCGGGCTGTAAACCCGGTGACGGTGCTAGTCCCACCGTCCATCCGTCCGAATCGGATACCTGCCGCCAGATTGTAAAACCCCGATAAGGCTGGAACCTCATCGGGGCTTAACCCACACAGCCGAAGCCGTGCGAGCCTTGCAACTTCATTATCGGCTTTCCCTGTGTGGCTTTCAAGGGGAAAGCCACAATGACCTGCCATTACTGTCGCGCCATCGCGCAGCGTTTCGGCTACGACCGGAAACGCAATCAGAGATTCCGCTGCCTTCAGTGCGGAAAGACCTTCATCGAATCGCAGAGGAAGCCGCTGGATGACATGCGCATCCCGATTGAGAAGGCGATGCTCTGCCTGCAACTGCTGGTTGAGGGCTGCTCAATCCGCAGCATTTCACGCATCACCGGGATCAATAAAAACACGGTCATCTCTCTGCTCCTGACCGCTGGCGAGAAGTGCCAGCGCGTGATGCGGGACAAAGTCAAAAACGTGTCGTTGCAGTTTGTCGAAGCTGACGAGATTTGGGGTTTTGTGCAGCGGAAAAATCGTCACGTCAAAGAAGACGATCCCGACAGAGACAGGGTTGGTGATGCCTATACGTTCGTTGCCATCGAAGCGAAATCGAAGCTGGTGATCTGCTACGAACTCGGCAGGCGCGACATCCCGACAGCCACGCGATTCATTCAGAAACTTCAGGATGCCGCCAGTGACAGATTCCAACTCACTACGGACGGCCTGAAGGCTTACATTGAAGCCGTTGAATCAGTATTCGGGACAGAAATAGATTTTGCTCAACTGGTGAAGTCATACAAGAGTGATGACGGCGGCAACGCGGAACGGCGGTACAGTCCGGGGGATTTCATCGGATCGAAAAAAGTCACCGTGATGGGACAGCCGAACGAAGACAAAATCAACACGGCGTATGTCGAGCGTCAGAATCTCACGATGCGCATGATGATGCGCAGACTGACCCGACTGACCAATGCCTTTTCAAAGAAGTGGGAGAACCTTGATAAGGCGCTGGCGCTGCACTTCGCTTACTACAATTTTTGCAGGATTCACCAGACACTCAGAGTCACGCCAGCGATGGAAGCGGGCCTGACTGACCGCGTTTGGGATATGATTGACCTGCTGACAGTCTGAAAGGGCGGGATGACCAACACACTAACGACCCATTACCCCGTCCCTTGACAAGTTGGTAAGACCACCTAAGAATGCTTCCTGCCGATCCTGGATTTACAACGATTCACTGAAACATAACCCTCCAGAATTGGGTCGGTAACGCTGGGAAAAAAACAATTCGCTGTTTCTGTTCATGAAAGCCCGATTTTCCTGATTGCTGATCGGGCCTGACCATCCTTCATTCGGATCGGAAAAATGCGAGGCGGCAGCAACAGCCGGAGAGATTTCTCTATCCGTACGACAGCCGTGCTGATCTTATGGCTCGTGTTGTGGGGCTGGCCGACGTGTGTGACGGGGCAGGCGAATTGTCCGGGCGGCGCCCCGGATTGCGCGCCGGCCGTCCGGGCTGTGCTATTCAATGACCTGCCCTCAGAGTTTCAGCGCTGGCTCGCGGGGCAGAAAATCACTTCGGCGAACTTTGCCGATTACATCAATTCTATCAGCCGCCAGACCGAAGAGCGCGAATTGCGCGGCGAATTCGACCACCTGATATTTTACGCGCTGCAATCGGAGCGCTTCACCGGTCGGCCGAAGATCGAGCCGGCCATCAGCGCCTATGAATTCGTCGGGCGGCTCGAACCCGACGAGCGGTCTCGTTATCTGGATGAGGTTCAGGATTACCTGCCGCCGGTCGAACGGCTGCCCCGGGCCGTCACCGCCCGCCTGAATGATTTTGCCGTTGTCCTCGGACGCGAGACGACGGATGAACGGCTGAGTTATTTCCAGAGTTTTCTCCGAAGGAATACCGCGCCCGGTGAAGCACTTTTGCCGCGGCTGTCGGCGGAATACGCCCGCGCGATGAAGTTTCTGTACCGCAAGGAATTTCTCTCCCGCGACATCCGCAATCAGCAGGAATTGGCCGCTTACGTCGCCGCACTCTATCAGGGGCGCGGCCACAGCACCGACACGCAGATCGAAGCGAACTTCGCCATTTACACCGCGCTCGCGTCAATTGCGGCAAAGTCGCCGGGCGCGCGGCTCAATAACGTACTCGTCATCGGGCCGGGCCTCGATTTCGCGCCGCGTACCGACCTGATTGACCTGTTCGGGCCGCAGAGTTACCAGCCGTTCGCCGTGGCCGACGCGCTGCTCGGCCTGAAACTCGCCGACCGCGACCGGCTGCACGTTCACTGCGTGGACATCAACGAGCGCGTCGTCGCTTACCTGCAAAACTTTCCGCGGCGCAAAGAGCGGAAGCTTTCGCTGCTCTCGGGCCTGGCCGACCGACCTGAACGCCCGCTCGCCGATGACTACAAAAGTTACTTCCGGCAACTGGGCCGCAGCATCGGCAGGGAAGAGGCGCTCGCCCCCCCGACGCGGTTCGCTGCCCACCCGGCAAAGGCCGTGCTGATTGACGAGGCGATTGCCCGGAAGATCACTGCGGCCCGATTCAACATCATTACCGAACGCTGCGAGACGACGCCCGGTTACGACCTCGTGGTCGTGACGAATGTTTTTCCATACTTCAATCCGACGGAGCTGATGCTCGCCGTCGGCAACATCGCGGCGATGATGAATGACGGCGGGTATCTGCTGCATAACGAGTCCAGACGAGAGCTTTCATCCTTAACGTCCGTTTCCGGCCTTCCCGCGCTCGAATCGCGCACGGTACTGATCGCTGGCGGTCAGGCCGGCCCGCTGTTTGACGGCGTGGCGGTTCACCAGAAGATCTCACACTCTCAACCATCAACCGGGAGAAATAACAATCAGTAAAGGAGGCACGATGAGCTACCGCATATTTATTTCACTGATTTTCCTGCTCGGACTGACCGTCTGCGCCCTCGGGCAGGAGTTCCGCGCCACGGTCAACGGCCGGGTCACCGACCCGACCGGCGCGGCGGTGCCCAACGCGACGGTGACGATCAGTAACGCGCAGACCAACGAAAACATCACCACCACCACCAACTCGGAAGGGAATTACACCGCCCCCTTCGTCAGGCCCGGCGTCTACACGATCACCGTCGAGGCGTCCGGGTTCAAGAAGTATTCGCGCCCCAACCAGGAGCTTCAGGTCAGCCAGACGGCGACCATCAATATCCAGCTCGAAGTCGGTGTGGCGTCAGAAACGATCACCGTGACTGCGGACGCCGCGCTGCTGGAAGAATCGAAGGCCGACCGCGGCAACGTGATCGAAAACCGCCGGATCACCGAACTGCCGCTCAACGCGCGCAACCCGTTCATGCTCGCGACGCTGACGCCCGGCATCACCTTCAACGGCCCGGCGATCTACCAGCGCCCCTTCGATAACGGCGCGATTGCCGACTGGTCGGTCAACGGCGGGCAGAATCGCAACAACGAATTCCTGCTCGACGGCGCGCCCAACAACTCGATCCAGGGCGGCAACAACCTGGCTTACGTGCCGCCGGTTGACGCCGTCGGCGAATTCAAGATCATCACCAACTCGTTTGACGCGCAGTACGGTCGCACCTCGGGCGGCATCGTCAACGTCCAGATCAAGTCGGGGACGAATCAGTATCACGGCTCGCTTTATGAGTTCTACCGCCGCAACTGGCTCGACGCGAACAATATGCTGGCGAACACGAAAGGCATCCCGAAGGGCAAAACGCTCGACCCGAATACGGGCAAGTTCGTCCCGGCCGAACACCTGCTCGACCAGTACGGCGGCGTGATTGACGGCCCCGTGCGGCTGCCGAAGAAGGTCTTCGGCCCGCTCGGTTACGACGGACGTGACAAGACGTTCTTCCTCTTCAACTACGAAGGCTACCGCGAACAGACGCCCAATCAGGCGGTGCGCACGGTGCCGCCCGAAGCGTTCCTGCGCGGCGATTTTTCGCAATACAAGAATGCCAACGGCCAGTTGATTACGATCTACGACCCGGCGACCGGGCGGCAGGTAGGCAACAGCTGGGTGCGCGACCCGTTCCCTGGTAACATCATCCCTGCCAACCGCATCAACCCGATTGCCACGGCCATCGCTCAATTCTTCCCGAAACCGAATGCCGTCACGCCCGGCAGCGATCCTTTCCGCAACAATTTTGCCGACATCCCGAACATCGCCAACGACAAGTTCAGGAACTGGATTTTCAAGATCGACCAGAACATCGGCGAGAAGGACAAGGTCTTCTTCCGGTACGGCTACAACAACCGCGCCGAGATCCGCTGGACCAACGGCATCACGACCGGGCCGGCGCAGGACGGCCAGTTGCCGCTCAACCGCATCAACTACGCGGGCGTGGTTGACTGGCTGCACACCTTCAGCCCCACTCTGATCCTGAACATTCGTGCGTCGGCGAATCGCTACATCGAAGCGGCGCGTTTCGAAGGCGGACTCGGTTATGACGCGACGCAACTCGGCTTCCCGGGCTCGCTCGTCTCGCAACTGCCGTTCAAGATGTTCCCGCGCTTCAACTTTTCGGATTTCATCAGCTACGGGCGCGGGTCTTTCACCCGCGAGCCGACCAACGTCTTCAGCCTGCAGCCGAACATCTCGCTCAACAAAGGCGCGCATGCCCTGCGCCTTGGACTCGACATGCGCTACACGCAATACGCGCGACTGGTCAGCGGCAACGCCGGCATGCAGATCAGCTTCGACCGCACCTTCACGCAGAAGGATTTCTCGCGCGGCGACGTACTCAGTGGCAGTTCGATTGCCTCCTTCCTGCTCGGCGCCCCGGCTTCGGGCAACATTGACGCCAACGCCTTCCCGATCTATTTCTTCAAGTATTACGCGCCTTGGATTCAGGACGACTGGAAGGTGACGCGCAAGCTGACGCTCAATCTGGGCCTGCGGTGGGATCTGAACGGCCCGCCGGTCGAACGCTACAACCGCGCGAATTACGGCTTCGATCCGACGGTAGTCAACCCGGCGAGCGCGCGCATTGACAAGACGAAGCTGCTCAATGGCACGCAGGTTTTCGGCGGACTTGGTTTCGCCGGAGTCGGCGGCAACCCCACCAGTCCGTACAAATATGACAAGAACAACATCCAGCCGCGCATCGGCTTCGCTTATTCGCTGAATGACAAGACCGTCATCCGCGGCGGGTTCGGTCGTTACTACCTGAATCCGACCGGGGCGCCGGGCTTCCCTCTCAACGGTTTCAGCCTGACGACGTCGCTGGTCGGTTCGCTCGACAGCAACCGCACGCCGCTTTACAACCTCGCCAATCCGTTCCCGACCGTCGCCCGCCCGGCGGGCGCGGGGCGCGGACTGGAGACGTTACTCGGCAACGGTTTCCAGTACTCGAACCCGGACTTCACCGTGCCTTACGTGCAGAACTTCTCCTTCGGCGTGCAGCGACAACTGCCATGGAAGAGCGTGGTGGAAGTGAGTTACGTCGGGAGCCGCACTTATGAAGGCCAGTCGCGTTACAACGGCATCAACGAGGTGACGCAGGCTTTCCGCGACAAATGCGATCCGACCAAAGGCGGCGACCCGGCCTTCTGCAACGCGCAGTTGCCGAACCCGTTCCAGGGCGTCGCCGGGTTTGAAGGGACCAGCTTCTTTACGGCGGCCACCCGCTCACGCTACGACCTCACCCGCCCCTTCCCGCAGTTCGGCGGCATCACCGAACTCGAACGCAACGAGGGGCGCGTCTGGTACAACTCGCTGCAGGTGCTTTACAACAAGCGCCTGACCACAGGGCTGACGATGAGCGCGACCTACACGCTCTCTAAACAGATGGAAGAGGCCCTCGAATTCCCCGGCTCGCAGGACAGCACGGCGGCCTACATTGACGACGTGGCGAAGATCAAGAATCGCTCCCTGAGCTTCTCGGACCGCCCGCACCGCTTCACGATTTCGGGCGTGTGGGAAATCCCCGTCGGCAAAGGCCGGAGGTTCCTGGGCAACTCCGGCCGCCTGGTTGATGGATTCCTCGGCGGCTGGGAACTGGCCAGCGCCTACATCTTCAACTCCGGCCGCCCCTGGCAATTGCCGGGCAACGTTGATTTCGTCGGCAATCAGGATGATGCGCGGCTGTCTGACCGCAAGCGGGTTCTGAACGGCACGCAGTTCATCCAGGGCGTCAGACCGTGCGTGGGGCAGGCGGTCAAGGATTCGGCGGGCAATTACGTGCGTGATGCGAGCGGCAAGCTGACCTACGCGCTGCTGGCTTACTCGGTCAGCTACGGCTGCACCGCGCCGAACTTCGTCATCCGCGAACCGTTCACCACGCGCTCGACGGCGATCCGCGACCCGCGCATCCGCCGCCCCGCGTTCGAGCAGTTCGACATCAACTTCGCGAAGACGTTCAGAATCGGCGAACGGATGCGCTTCCAGTTCCGCGCCGAGGCCTACAACGTCTTCAACACCCCGATGTACGACGAGCGCACCTACACCACCGACCCGAACAGCACTGAGTTCGGCTCGATCAACAAGGCCACCAACGGACAATCGAACTTCCCGCGCTTCTTCCAGCTCGGGTTCAAGTTCCTGTTCTAAAACGTCACTGCAACTTTAACCACGAAGTGATGAAGGACACGAAGAGAGACTCGGCCCCGCCCTCTTCTTCGTGTCCTTCATTTTTGCCGCCGAATATTTTTGACAGGAAATAAAGCATCCCGTCTTGACACTCCGAGTGGATGCTTAATAATCACTACTGCCGATCCGAAGTTACTGGGACAACCTCTTCGAGCCTGGTTGTCCGGGCTGACGCCGCTGTCTCTCAGCCAGTAATCGCCGGCCAGTCGAAGCCTCCACTGATGCTTGCGGCCGGACGCCTGAAACGCCTGAATTGAATCAACAGAACTCAGGCGCCGCGCGCGTTGCTCGTGCGTGGCCGCCATTTCAGGAGACGCCCCGTGAAACGTGCCCCTTTCTTTGCCCTCGCGCTGATTCTCTGCGGAATCGCGCTGTCCTCCGCCTCTGCTCATCGCCGGATCAATGCTTTGCTCACGCGCCTGCAACCGCAGCCACAGTCCTCGCGGGCGCAGACGCCTTCCCGGTCACCCGCCGCGCGCCAGGACAATGCTGGCCGCCGCCTGCCGCGGACGCGCGAAAATTTCGACATCCGCGCCGGCCACGAGCGCACGCTCGCAGCGCCGCCTGAAGAAACTGCCGCCACGGCGAACGCGCCGGCTGAAAGTATTGCCCGGCAGTCTGGCGTTTCCCGATTGCAGCGCGAACGCGCCGGCGTGCAGCTGCGCTGGAGTTCGCTGACCCGCACGCCGAGCCGCGTCTGGAGTTTCACCGAGCCGCTCAGCCCGCCCGACCGGGCCGATGCCGAAATCGTGGCGCGCAGTTTTCTCAGGCAGAACGCTGATCTCTTCAGGCTCAATGATGACGCGATTGACGACTTGCGTGTGGCGCGGCGCGAGCGGACCGAACACAACGGCGTGACGCATCTGACCCTGCAACAGCGGGTCGGCGGGATCGAGGTTTTTCAGGGCGAACTCGCTGTGCATCTGGATCGCGAAGGCCGAGTGATGATGGCGAGCGGCGAACTGATCCCGGACGCGCGGCGCGCCGTCAACCTTTCCAGCCCGCGACTTCAGGCGGATGAAGCAGTGCGGCTCGCGGCGCAAGAGGCCGACGCCGATCTGCCGGGGCCGCTCAGCCTGCGGAAAGAGCCGGAAGGCGCGGAGGCGCGGCAGCAGTTTGACCGCGACGCCGGTTTCGCGCGTGACGTCGAAGCGCGGCTCGTTTATTTCCCGCTCTCTTCAACGCAGGTGCGGCTCGCCTGGGAATTCACGCTCTGGATGCGCGAGACGCCGGACGCGTACCTCGTCATGATTGATGCCGAGCGCGGCTCGCTGCTCTACCGCTTCAACCTGACGAGCTACGACGAAAACCCGCTCAAACCGCACGGGCTGGTTTTCACGAAAGACAGCCCGCGCCCCGACCTGCCACACCTCATCGGCTCTCCGCCGGTTGTGGCGCAGGAGGACGTGCCGTTCCGCGCGAGCCCCTTCAACGGCAAAACCATTTTTGAGGCGAGCGACAAGCATTACGACTGGTGGGCCGCAGCGACCGCCGACGGGCTCATCAGCAACAACACGGATGCGCATCTGGACCGCGACTCATCGCCCAACCAGCCCGACCTGCCGCGCCTGGTCGCCGCGGACGGTAACTTTTCGTTCCAGGTTGACCTGACGCAGCAGCCGACCGTGGAGGTCAATCAGAAGGCCTCGCAGGTGAACCTCTTTTACTGGGTCAACCGCTTTCACGACATCCTCTACGCGCATGGCTTCACCGAGGCCGCCGGTAATTTTCAGGCGAACAACTTCGGCCTCGGGGGCTTGGGCAACGACGCGATACAGGCGGACGCGCAGGACGGTTCGGGGACGAACAACGCGAACTTCTCAAGCCCGCGTGACGGCTCGCCCGGTCGCGTCCAGATGTACCTCTTCACCGCGACGCCGCAAAGGGACGGCAGCCTCGATCAGACCGTCGTGCTGCACGAACTCACGCACGGGGTGAGCAACAGGCTCGTGGGCAATTCGACGGGGCTCACAGGGATGCAGGCGCGCGGGATGGGCGAGGGGTGGTCCGATTTCGTCAGCCTCATGCTCCTGCGGACCGCGGATGATGATCTGGCCGGCAGCTACCCGCACGGTCAGTTCGTCACGGGCAGTTACGCCGGGGGCATCCGCCGTTACCCGTATAGCACAAACCTCGCGGTCAATCCGCTCACCTTCGGCAGCATCAGACTCAGCACGGAAGTGCATGACGTGGGCGAAATCTGGTGCAACACGCTCTGGGAAATGCGGGCAGCATTGATCGGGAAGTATGGCTTTCAGGAAGGCCAGCGCCAGAGCCTGCAACTGGTCGTGGACGGGCTCAAGCTGACGCCGCTGGCGCCGACCTTCATTGACGCGCGCAACGCGATCCTGCTCGCCGACCGGGTTAACAACAATGGCGCGAATCAGTGCCTGCTCTGGCAGGCGTTTGCCAGGCGGGGCCTGGGGTTCGCGGCCAGCACCTTCGATCAGAATGACGCCGCGCCAGTCGAATCCTTTGTCGGCACGCCTTACTGCAACGACGCCGGTTCGGTCAGGCTCGACAGGGGGAGTTACCTGAACGGCGAGACGCTGCGCATCTCGCTCGGCGACCGCAACGCTCAGGCGCCGGTCGTGGTGCAGGTCACGAGTTCGGTGACGGGCGATCAGGAGAACCTGACGCTCACGCAGGAGCCCGGCATCACGGGCAGTTTTACCGGCACGCTGAAGGTGGTCGCGGGCGGCGCCAGTCCGGGCGACGGGATGTTGCAGGGCTCGGTCGAGGCGGGCGACCAGATCAACATCAGCTACAACGACGCGAACACCGGCAGCGGCGGCACGGCGCAGGTGAAAGTGTCCGCCGCCGTCGCGCGCGAGCGGGCGTTATTTGAAGATACCGTCGAGCAGGGGAATCAGGGGTGGATTTCCGCGGGGGCCCCGGCCCCCGGCTGGGCGATTACCGGCGCCCGTGCGGCCTCGCCCGCGCGCTCGTGGACGGACAGCCCCGGCGGGAATTATGCGAACCTCGTTGACCTCACGCTGACTTCGCCGCTCTTCGATCTGGCTGGGGTGAGCGACGTGGCGCTGACCATCGCGCACAGTTACGACCTTGAAAGCAGCTTTGATTTCGGCATCGTCGAATACTCGACCGATGACGGCGTCACGTGGTCACGGGCGAGGGCCTTCACCGGATCGCAGAGCAGCTTCGCGCCCGCGCGGATACTAATGCCCGGGCTCGATGGGCAGCCGCGCGCGCGCATTCGCTTCCATCTGACGAGCGATTCGGTCGGGACGCGCGACGGATGGTACGTTGACAACATTCGCCTCATCGGGCGGTCTGGCAACCCCGCCGTCATTTCACCCGGCAGCGTCGAGGCCCCGGTCATCACGGCGGTCAGTCCGGCCTTCGGCCCGCCACAGGGCGGCACGTCGGTGATCATCACCGGGGCAAACTTCACGGTGACCGAAGACACGACCGTGACCTTTGACAACACCCCGGCCACGGCGGCAAGCGTGCTGGGCGGGACGACGATTGCGGCGACGGCCCCAGCGCACGCGGCTGGCGCGGTGACGGTGCGGGTCAGCAATCGCAACGGCGCGGCGGCCCTTGCCGGTGGCTTCACTTTCTACACTAACGGGAGTGGTAATGCGACGCCGACCCTGACCACGATCTATCCGGCCTCCGGTTCGACGCGCGGCGGCACGGTGGTGACGCTGATCGGCTCGAACTTCACGCCCGACACAGCCGTGAGCTTCGGGGCGCAGGCGGGTACGGTGACTTTCATCAACTCGAACACTTTGCGGGCCGTGACTCCGTCGGCGCCGGCGACCGGCGCGGTTGATGTCACCTCCGGCAACGGCACGGCGCAGGCGAAACTCACGGGCGCATTCAATTACACCGGCGCCACTCCGCCCACCGTACAGGTGCAGAGCCCCGGCGGAGGAGAGACTTTTTTTGCCGGCGGCACAGTCAACATCAACTGGCGCTCGTCGGACAACCGCGCGGTCGCCAGACATCGCATCGCGCTCTTCCGCAATTCGGGCGGCGCGCTCCAATTCGTCTCCGACATCGCGACCGACGTGGCCGGTGAAGCGCAGTCGTTCGCCTGGTCAATCCCGTCCACCGTGCAGCTGACCGGTCAGGCGCGCATCCGCGTCATCGCCGTTGACGATGAAGGCGCGGAGACCGAAGCGTATTCGGGCGGCGATTTCACGCTGGCCAGGCGCTGGGAATCCGCGCCGTCACTGCCCGCGGCGCTGATGCGTCTGGCGGTCGTGAATGACGGGAAATATCTGTACGCCATCGGCGGGCGCACGACCACGAGCAGCACCTCGACTGTTTCCACCGTCTACCGCCTCGACCCGGCAGCCGCGACGCCCGAGTGGAGCAATGCCAGTATCGCGCCGCTGCCGACCGGGGCGAACGCGATCGATGCGGTCTTTCTGAACGGGAAGATTTACGTCCCCGGCGGCGTTAATTCGTCGGTCGAGGCGGTCACCCTGCATCAGGTTTACGACGTGGCCACCAACACCTGGGCGACGCAGGCAGCCTTGCCTGCGGCCAATTACTACTACGCTCTCGTCGGGGATGAGGCGCGCGGGGTCTATTACATGACCGGTGGCGGAGGGTCTGACGGCAACATTCTGTCGCCCATCAGCGCGTTCAGGTCATACGATCCGAACGCCGGCACATGGGCCAGCCTGCCCCCGCTCGGCGTGGCCCGCTACGGGCACAAGGCCGCGCTGATTGACGGCAGACTTTACGTCGCGGGCGGGTTGGGAGCGACCGGCCCGCTCGACAGTTGTGAAGCCTACGATTTCACCACGAAGCAATGGTCGCCGGTCGCGCCGCTCAATCGCCCGCGCCGCTACGGCACGAGCGCGGTCGTGCGGGACGGGTCGGGCAATCCGTACTGGTATCTGATTACCGGCGAGGACCCGGCGACCGGCGCGCTGCTCGGCGTCGAAGTTTACGACGTCCGCAACAACCGCTGGATCACGCTCGACAACTCTTACAATCCGGCCATCCCGCGCCGGCAGACGAGCGGCGCATACCTGGGCGGCTTCGTTTACACGGCCGGGGGCACCAATCCGACCAACAGCATCGCCTCCTGCGAACGGCTGCGGCTCGACAACGTCCCGCTGCTGGCGGCCAACCAGCCGCCGGTCGTCGCTGTGCCGCCGGCTCAGGTGGCCGTCCCGAACGCCGAAATCAGGTTCGATGTCCAGGCGAGCGACCTCGGCTCCGGCCTGCCGCTCACGATCACGGCCGGTGGGCTGCCGGCGGGCGCGAACTTTACGACGACGAGTGTCACCAACAACAGCACGCGGGGCCGGTTCCGCTGGACTCCTTCGCCAGGCGATGTCGGACAGACGTTCAACCTGTCATTCACGGCGAGCGACGGCCAGCTCGGCGAAACGAAACAGGTCAGTGTGAGCGTGGTCAACGCCGGGCCGCTCGGCATTGTCAATTCGGCCGACTACCGGCCCGGTTCGCTGGCGGCTGATTCCATCGCCTCTCTGTTCGGCGGCAACCTCGCCGTCCGCATCGAGGTCGCGCAGGCGCAGCCGCTGCCGCTGGAACTGGCCGGCACGACCGTGACCGTCAACGGAGTGCCCGCTCCACTCTTCTTCGTTTCACCCACTCAGATCAACTTCGCCGTCCCGGCCTCTGTCGAAGCGGGCCCGGCGACGATCATCGTCAGCAACCCGACGGGGAGCTATTCGCTCGGCACGAGCCAGATCGTCGCGGCCTTCCCGGCGATCTTCACGGCCAACGCTTCAGGCAGCGGTGACGCGGCGGCGCTCGCGACGGCTGACGGCATCAACTATCAGAGTCAGCCGTTTGACGTCACGGTCGGCGGCAGGCCGAATATTCTGGTGCTGTTCGGCACCGGCTTCCGCCACGCGCAGGCGGCCAATCCCGGTGATGATAATGGCGTGGCTGAGGCGGTCACGGCGACGATTGATGGCAGGCCCGCGAATGTAGTGTACGCAGGCGCGCAGGGGGGCTTCAGCGGGCTCGATCAGCTCAACATTGAAATCCCGGGGAGCCTCGCCGGGCAGGGGCAGCGTCGGGTCGAAGTCGTTCTCTCGGTCGGCGGCGTGGTCGCCAATCGAGTTACGATCCAGATCAAATGAGGGATTGTGAGAAGGGCAGGCTGGCCCAGTGATGACTCTGATTGTCCGGCTTCACATCCCGGCAGGTGGGGCGTAGACTCCTGCCGGAACAAAGAATCCTTGGCCGGGTATTGACAATGGAGGAGTGATCAACCGTGAAACGAAAAATACTGCCATTGCTCGCGGTCTGGCTCATCCTGCCGGGCGCCAGTGCGGGCATGCCGGGTCAGTTCATTTCCTCTGACACCTACACGCGCTACGAGCTGCTCGCGCCGGAGACGCATCAATTCAGGATCTACTACGAAGTGACGGAAACGAGGCCCGGCGCGCGGTTCCATTTCAACCCCATCCGCGCGGGCAGCGAAGCTTCGGACGAAGCGGCCTGGGATCTGGCCACGGGCAAGCCGCTCAGGTTCGAAGTCGTCACCGGCGCGCAAGCCAGAGCCGATCAGCCCGACGGCAATTTCAGTCCCGGCGAAAAGTTCATCAAAGTCTACCTCGCACACCCGGTGCCCACGCGCGGCGAGTATCGCCTCCGCATTGACAAGACCTACAAGGACGAGCAGAGCTACTACACGCAGGGCGACCACATCGTCTTCAAGCGACCGCTCGGCATTCCGCGCGACAGCGTCGTGCTGCCCGTCGGCTACGAGATCATCTCTTCAACGGTAGCGACGCAGGTGCTGATGGAGCCGGACGGACGCCTGAAGCTCGCCTTCGTCAACCCGGGCAGCGGCGGACAGTTGGAAGTCACCATCCAGGCGCGCCGCCTGCCAGCCGGCCCGGCGAAGAAAGAAGAGGTGAAGCCATGATCCGGATCACCCGTCACGCTGCTTCACCCGTCACGCTCGTCCTGATGCTGACCATCCTTGGCGCCGTTGGGCTGGCCGTTTCATGGCGCGGTCAGCCGGCCGGCGCGCAGGGCATGCAACTCGCCGAGCGCGCTTATCAGGACCGCGAGATTCTCTACGAACTGCAAGCGCCCGAAACTCACGCCTTCCGCATCACGCACGATTACACGGAGCGCAGGGAAGGCGAGAAGTATTACTTCAACGTCGTGCGCGCCGGCAGTCACGTCACCGAGCCTGAAAGCATCGATCTCGACAGCGGCGAGAATCTGAAATGGGAGGTCATCTCAGGCAGGCAGGCGAAGGAACGCAGGCTTCCGCTGCGCGACGCGCAGGACGACAGCGAAGTGGTCGTGACTTACCTCGCCAGCCCGGTAGCCAAAGGGGCAAGCACGAGGCTGCGGCTGAAAGAAACCTACACCGACCCGAAAAGCTATTACCTTGATGGCGAAGAGCTGGTGTGGGATCGCACTTTCGGGCGCCTGCGCAACACGGTCGTGCTGCCGCCGGGCTGGTACCTGACCGCGCTGGCCTCGCCGGCCACCATTCAAACATTGCCCGATGGCCGCGTCTCGGTTTATGTCGTCAATCCACGCAACGATGAGGTGCGAGTCTATTTGCGCGCCCGCCGCCGCCCCGCCAGGTGAAGCGATTCCGGTTTGAGCGCTGACGGCTGATGACCGAAAGCTGAAAACTTCAGCCGCAGATTAACCGGATCAGACGCTCGGCTGAGCCCGCCGCCTGGTGCGCGCGCCGCCCGGCTGGCGGGCTGATGCCGGCTCCGGATCAGGGCATTCGCCTCTCATCTCGTAATTGATTTTGCCGTCACTTGTCCGTATCATACGCCTTCACCGGATGATGGCCCTGTAATCATTCGAGTACTGCCCAAGCCCACTCTTGAAGAAGCGACTGTGATGACACGAGACTGGAAAAGACGGAAGACAGTTTTCCCCCACTTCACTGAGACGTTCCGCTCATCAATCCACCCATGCCGCTCATGGCACCGCCCCGCCCTGTGGTCGTGATCGTCCGGTCTGCCGCCAGCCTGAACTTATCAACCCATTACCCTTTGCGGGAGAAAGACCAGAAAGTAGCGCAATATGAAAATCCTGATCAGCGATAATCTATCGAATCGTGGGGTCGAAATCCTGAAACGCCATGAAAGCTTCGTGGTTGATAAAAACGTCGGACTCAAACCTGAAGAACTCAGAAAGATCGTCGGTGATTACGACGCCCTGATCGTCCGCAGCGAGACCAAAGTCACGGCCGACATCATCGCCGCCGGCGAGCGTCTCAAGGTCATCGGCCGCGCCGGGACGGGAGTGGACAACATTGATGTCCCCGCCGCCACGCAGCGGGGCATCGTGGTGATGAACGCGGCGGGCGGCAACAGCGTCACGACCGCCGAACACACGATCGCGCTGCTCATGTCGCTCGCGCGCAAGGTCCCGCAGGCCGCCGCGAAGCTGAAGGCGGGGAAGTGGGACAAGAAGAGTTTCATGGGCACCGAGCTGAATACGAAAACGCTCGGCATCATCGGCCTCGGCAACATCGGCAAAATCGTCGCCTCGCGCGGGCAGGGGCTGGGGATGAAGGTCATCGCCTATGACCCGTTCCTGACCCGGGACGCGGCGCAGCGCAGCGGCATCGAACTGGTCGCGCTCGACGACCTCTTCCGCCGCTCGGATTTCATCACCGTCCACACGCCGCTGACCGACGAGACGCGCGGGATCATCAACGCAGCCGCCTTCGGGAAGATGAAAGACGGCGTGCGCGTCATCAACTGCGCGCGCGGCGGGCTGGTGGATGAAGAGGATCTCTACAACGCCATCAAATCGGGCAAGGTCGCGGGCGCGGCGCTCGACGTGTTCGTCCAGGAACCGCCCCCGGCCGACCACCCGCTCATCGGCCTTGATGAAGTGATCGTCACGCCGCACCTCGGCGCTTCGACGAGTGAGGCTCAGGACTCGGTCGCCGTGACGATTGCCGAACAGGTGGCGGCCTTTCTTACCGGCGGGGCAATCGGCGGCGCGGTCAATGTGCCCGCGGTCAGCGGCGAGGTACTCGAAACACTGCGCCCGTACCTGACGCTCGGCGAAAAGCTCGGCAGTTTCCTGACGCAGTTCTTTGGCCATGCCTTCAACGAGGTGCAGATCAGCTACAGCGGCGAAGTGGCGGGCCTCGACGTGCGTTCGATCACGCGCGCCATTCTGACCGGTCTGCTCCAGCCAATTAGTGCGCGCGTCAATCAGGTCAACGCGGCTCTGATCGCCGAAGAGCGCGGGCTGCGCGTGACCGAGACCATCGCCAACGCGCCGCACGATTTCGCGAGCCTCGTCGAAGTCACGGTCAGGGACGAGGAAAGCACCTGCCGCCTGGGCGGCACTCTTTACGGGCGCAACGACCTGCGCATCGTGACGATCAACTCGCACCGGCTCGAAGCCGTGCCGCAGGGCAACATGCTGGTCATCGTCAACGACGACCTGCCCGGCATCGTCGGCCGGATGGGCACGTTCCTCGGCGAACACCAGATCAACATCGCGCAGCTTTACCTGAGCCGCACTTCGCCGGGCGGCGTGGCCCTTTCGGTCTACCAGGTGGATCAGGCCCTGAGCGCCGACAAGCTGGAAGCGCTCGCGAAAGTAAAGCACGTGCTGTCGGTCAAGCAAATCACGCTGTGATGATTGCGGATTGCGGACTGCGGATTGAAAACATCTTCAATCCCAATATCCGGGATTCGTGATTCAGAGAGCAGGTTGCGCGATTCAGATCCGCAATCCGCAGTCCGCAATCCCCGAGTCCGCAATGTTAGCGAAACGAATCATCCCCTGCCTCGACGTTGACTGCGGGCGCGTGGTCAAGGGGATGAGCTTTGTCAACCTGGTTGACGCGGGCGATCCCGTGGAGCAGGGCGAACGTTACGACCGCGAGGGCGCGGATGAACTGGTGTTTCTTGACATCACTGCCTCGTCGGATCGGCGCGAGATCGTCGCCGGGATGGTGCGGCGGGTGGCGGATCGCGTCTTCATCCCGTTCACGGTCGGCGGCGGCATCCGCACCGTCGAAGACATCCGCTCGATCCTCGCGGCGGGCGCGGACAAGATTTCGGTCAACACCGCCGCCGTCGAGAACCCGGCGCTGATCCGCGAGGGCGCGGAACGCTTCGGCGCGCAGTGCATCGTCGTGGCGATTGACGCCAAGCGGAGAAACGGTTCGACCGATAACCCGTCGTGGGAAGTTTATCTGCACGGCGGGCGCACGCCGACGGGGATGGATGCGATTGAATGGGCGCAGCGGGCAGAACACCTGGGCGCGGGTGAAATCCTGCTGACGAGCATGGACAGGGACGGGCAGCGCACCGGCTACGACCTTGAGCTGACGCGCGCCGTCGCCGATGCCGTCAACATCCCGGTGATCGCTTCGGGCGGCGTCGGCGGCCTCGAACATCTCGCCGAGGCATTCACCGTCGGCGGGGCCAGCGCCGCGCTGGCGGCTTCGATCTTTCATTTCGGCGAATACACCATCGGCGAGGCGAAGCAGTATCTGCGCGAGCGCGGCATCCTGATACGCTGAGGCCGGCGGTTACCAAAGTGTCAGTAGCCCGACCGTCAGGGAGGGCTTGGAATCATGAGCAAGCCCTCCCTGACGGTCGGGCTACTGACACACCTGCTGATTCATCGAATGATGGGAGTGCCCCACCCGACATTCTTCAGGCAATTACTTTGAAACGTGGGGTGCTTTTGTATGAGTTTGAAATCAGGTGTTCTTTCCGTGGCGCTCGGTCTGGTCTTTCTTTCAGTCCCGGCGCCGGTGCTGCGGGCAGAAAGCTCGGGATCAGGCGGGGTCGAATATTCCGGCGGCAGGCAGAAATCGGTCAGCCGGCGCAACCGCCGCGAGGCCGTTCGCGACAATGCCGTGAAGCCCGCCGCCCGGCCGGCGATACAGCAGAAGGCGTCCGGGTCGAAAGGTTCAGCCTCGTCACTTCCGGCAGGCGTGAAATCGGAGGAAGTGAAGTTCGCCGGCAACGGCGTTCAGCTGGCCGGGACGCTGCTGCTGCCGAAGATGGAGGCGGGCAGGCGCGCGCCGGCGGTGGTGATTTACGGCGACGCCAGACCGGCGACGCGCGACGGTGTTCCGGTGGGCGGCGGAGTTCATTATCTGTACCGCGACCTGGCGGAGCATCTGGCGGCCAAAGGCATCGCCGTGCTGCGCTATGACCGCCGCTGCGCCGGCGCGAGCGATTGCAAACGGCCCAGCAACTTTGACGACTACATCATGGACGGCGAGGCGGTCGTCAAATATGTCCGCCGCCGCGCGGACATTGACCCGCAGCGCGTCGTGCTGTTCGGGCACGGCGAGGGCGGGCTGCTCGCCGGGGTCGTGGCGTCACACGACGAGGGGGGGAAGGATAAGCTGGCGGGCGTGGTGCTGGCGGCCACGGCGGGCCGCTTCGGTTCCAGAGTCGTCCGTGAACAGATCAGAGTGATGATGACCGCCCAGGGGAAATCCGCGGGCGAGATCGAGACTTACCTGCAAAAAGTTGACCAGATTGTCAGTAAGATCAATGCGGGCGAATCCAATTTTTCGGCCTGGAATCTCGACCCCGGGAGCGAGACTGACGCCATGCTCATTCGGCTGACTGAGAACCCGGCCTTCGCCTTCGTGCTGCTGACCACTGACCCGTTGCAGACCGTCAAGACCATCAGAGTCCCGGTGCTGATCCTGCAGGGCGAAAAGGACGTGTTCGTGACCGTGAGCGATGCGGAATATCTGGATGAAGCCTTCGCGCGCGAGGGCCACAAGGATTGCACCATGAAAACAATGCCGGACGCCGATCACGTCTTCAAGGTCTGCAAGGGCGATGGGTCGTTGAAAACTTATCAGGACACCGCGCGCCCGCTCGATCAGGCTTCGCTCAATGTGCTGACCGAATGGTTGCAGAAGAAACTGACTTTGCAGTAAGAAATACTGGCTGCCGATGGCCACGGCAGCCTTAACAAATGGGTTGAAACAATGTACGAACCGAAACCGATTGACACGTCGCAGGTCAGACTGCCGGACGAGATCAATGAGCTGGCTGAACATCTGGCCGAATCCACGCACGACAACTGGTCGCTCGGCCGAATGCGCGAGGGCTGGACATACGGCCCGACCCGGAATGACGAACTCAAACAGCACCCCGGTCTCGTCCCGTATGACGAATTGTCCGAAGGCGAAAAGCAGTATGATCGCGTGACGGCGATGGAGACGCTCAAGGCCATTTATGCGCTCGGTTACCGGATCGTCCGGGCCTGAACCACAAAGCATGTCTGAACTGCCGATTGACAATCTGAAGTTCAATGAGCAGGGCCTGATCCCGGCCATCGTTCAGGACGCGGCGACGCGCGAGGTGCTGATGCTGGCGTGGATGAATGAGACCAGCCTGCGCCTGACGCTGGAATCGGGCGAGACCTGGTTCTGGAGCCGTTCGCGCCAGGCGCTGTGGCACAAGGGCGCGACCTCGGGCCACACGCAGCGCGTCGTCGGGATCACGCTCGATTGTGACGGCGACACTCTCGTCATCGCCGTCAACCCGAACGGCCCGGCCTGTCACACGGGCGCGCGCAGCTGCTTTTTCACCGGCCTCAACGGGGAAGCGGCGGGCGGCGTCACGACCGGCGAGCCGTCGCTGATCGCCCCGCCGCCCGCGCCGCAGATCGAGCGGCCCGGCGCGCAGCTTTCGGTCGTGGACGTGTCGGCGATGGAGCTGGGCATCCTGCTCCAGGATCTGTTCCGGCTGATTCAGGAGCGCCGGGAGCAGCGCCCCGAGAATTCCTACACGAGCTACCTCTTCGACAAGGGGCTCGACAAGATTCTCAAGAAGATCGGCGAGGAGGCCGCCGAAACGATCATCGCCGCCAAGAACGAGGGCACGAAGGAATTGTCGGCAGAGATCACCGACCTGCTTTATCATCTGCTGGTGCTGATGGTCGAACGCGGCGTCAGTCTGCCCGACATCATGGGCGAACTGAGCCAGCGCGCGGGCCGGCCGGCCGGCCCGAAATACAGGCAGAATGAAAGGTGAAGAGTGAAGGGCGGCTGTCCGGTGCCATTCACTCTTCACTCTGAACAATGATTGAAAGGCTCGATCACGTCGCCCTGATCACCGCCGACGCCCGGCGCGCCGCGGGCTTTTACGTCGAGTGGGCGGGGATGCGCGTCATTCACGAGCGGCGGGATGAGGGCTCGACGCACCGCGTCGCGTGGGTGCGTCTCGGCCACGACGCTTCCGGCCTGATCATTGTCCTGGTCGAGGGCGACCCGAGCAACTCCCGCGGCCGGATGGATCATTTCGGCTTTCACGTGACGGACCGCGCCGACGTGGATAAGATCGCCGCTCGGGCGCGCGAGGCAGGCATTCTGGTCGAAGGCCCGGGCTATGCCGGGCCGGTCGTCGGCTATTACTGCATCATCTCTGACCCCGACGGCAATCTGCTCGAATTTTCATGCGAACAGTTGAAAGCGTAAAGAGTGGTAGTCGGTAGTCTCCCGTCACAAGTTGTAGTGATTCAGGAAGGTTTTCTACCGACTCCCGACTGCTGACTTCCGATTTCCGACTACCATTTCCCAATGTCACAAATCACACCAGCAACATTCGAAGAATTCGCCGCGCTGGCGAAGCGCGGGACGGTCATCCCCGTGGTCAAGACGGTGATGGCCGACCTGCTGACCCCGGTCTCGGCGTTCCTGAAGATCGAGCGCCGCTCGCCCTACGCCTTCCTGCTCGAATCAATCGAGGGCGGCGAGAAGATCGCGCGCTACTCATTCCTCGGGTGCGCGCCGCAGCAGATCGTCCGGGCGCGCGGCAGCGAAGTCACCGTCGAACACGTCGGCGGCAAAACTGAAAAACGCACGCAGCCGATGCTCGAAGTCCTGCGCGAAATGATGCGCCAGCACCAGCCGGTCAAGGTGCCGGGACTGCCGCCGTTCGTCGGCGGCGCCGTCGGGTATTTCGGCTACGACGCGGTGCAGTGGTTCGAGCGCGTCCCGCGGGAGGCGCCCGACGACCTGAACATGGATACGGCGGTGGTGATGTTCTTTTCGAGCCTGCTGGCCTTCGATCACGTCAAGCATCAGATCCAGATCATCTCCAACGTCTTCGTTGACGGGCCCGACGACCCGCAGCTGCAACTCAAGTATGAGACCGCCTCCGCCGATATTTACCGGCTCGAAGGTATGCTGGCCTCGCCGCTGCCGATGCTCTCGCCGTCCGAGCGCAGCGGCCCGACGCAACTGCGGGCGAACATGAGCAAGGACGAGTTCGAGGCCGCGGTCGAGATGATCAAGGATTACATCACCGCGGGCGACGCCTTTCAGGTCGTCTTCTCGCAGCGCTTCGAGGTCAACATCGCGACGCACCCGTTCCAGATTTACCGCGCCCTGCGCGTCGTCAACCCTTCGCCTTACATGTTTTTCCTCAAGCTCGGCGGCGAGGAGACGCTGCTCGGCGCTTCGCCCGAGATGCTGGTGCGCTGCACCGGTAGGCGGCTCGAATACCGCCCGATTGCCGGGACCTACCCGCGCGGCGCGACGGAAACCGAAGATCTGATCCTTGGCGAACAGATGCGCGCCGACGAAAAGGAGCAGGCCGAACACATCATGCTGGTTGACCTGGGGCGCAACGATCTGGGGCGCGTGGCCGAATACGGCTCGGTCGAAGTCGCCGAACTGATGATCGTCGAGCGCTACTCGCATGTCATGCACCTGGTCTCGGTCCTCAAGGCGCGGCTGCGCGAGGGGCTGGATTGCTTCGACGCGCTCGCCGCCACTTTCCCCGCCGGTACGCTCTCGGGCGCGCCGAAGGTGCGGGCCATGCAGATCATTGACGAACTCGAACCGACGCGGCGCGGGGCTTACGCCGGGGCGGTGATGTATTTCGATTATTCCGGCAACCTCGACTCCTGCATCGCGCTGCGGACGATGTTCGTCCGCGGCGATCAGGCTTACGTGCAGGCGGGCGCCGGCATCGTCGCCGATTCGGTGCCGGAGAAGGAATTCATCGAGACGGTCAACAAATCCCGGGCATTGCTCAAGGCCATTGAGATTGCGGAAAGAGAGCTGTGATGGGATTGCAGATTGCGGTCGACGCAGTGCGTCGAATTGGATTGCGGATTGTCAGACACGGCGCGGCGCTGTGCGGTCTGCTGTTTCTGCTCTGCATCGCAACACCGGCACAAACTGCTCGCAAGAAGAATGCGCCCCCACCGCCGGATAAAATGCCGCTTGCGACGGCTGAGGAGGCGGCGAAACTGGAAGCAGTCATCACCACCGACGCGGGCGTGATCCGGTTCGAATTCTTTCCCGACAAGGCGCTCAGGCATACGCAGCAATTCATCAAACTGGCGCGGGCGGGTTATTACGACGGCTCGGCCTTTCATTCCGCAGTCGTCCGGGGACTGATCCAGGGCGGCGACCCGCTGCTCAAGGACCCGCAGACGCCGCGCGCGCGCTGGGGGCAGGGCGGGCTCAATCAGATTGCTGACGAATTCAGTGACATCAAACACGACCGCGGGATCGTTTCGACCGTCCGCATCCCCGGCAAGGCCGACAGCGGCGGCGCGCAGTTTTTCATCTGCCTCTCGCCGCAGCCGCAGCTCGACGGGCAGTATTCGGCATTCGGCAGGGTCACTGAAGGACTGGACGTCGCCACGCAGATTTCACTCGCGCCGGTTGATGACAATCGCATGATGCAGACGCCTGCGAGAATCCTGAACGTTAAAATCGAGCCGAAGAAGACCGAGCCCTTCAAGGACGCGACCATTGACGAGATGCGCAGGGAGGTGCTGCTGCACACGAGCCTTGGCGACATTACGCTCGCGCTCGACCCCGATCTGGCCCCCGAACACTGCCGCAACTTCCTGAAGCTCGTCGAGACGCGGTGGTATGATCACACGGTCTTTCACCGCATCATCCCGGGTTTCGTCGTGCAGGGCGGGATGGGCACGACGCGCACGAGCGGGCCGACGCATCCGGCGGACCGGTGGGTGCGCAAACTCAAAGGCGAATTCAGTCAGACGCGCAAACACCTGCGCGGCGCTCTCTCGATGGCCCGGGCCGACGACCCGAATTCGGCCGAAACGTCGTTCTTCATCGTGCTGGCCCCGGCCCCGAACCTCGACGGCAAATACACTATCTTCGGTAAGGTGGTGGACGGTTTTGAGGTGCTGGACCGGATGGAGCAGGCCCCGCGTAACGGCGAAGGCCCGCAGCAGCGGATCGAACTGATCGAGGCGGTGATCAAACCATAACTGATAAAAAGATACTATGCCCCGAATGAACCGCCTGTTCTTTGTCATTCCCGGTCTGCTTCTACTGCTGGCGTCAGTGCCCGGACTGACTGGCACACCGGAAGGGAAGGTCAGAATCTCATCCCCCGATGAGATCAAAGCCGAATTCGATTCGGTGCCGTGTAAGAATAAAGAGCGGCTGAATGCAGTCAAAGCGTTATTTGAGAGGATGGGAGCCAGCCCGTCGGACATTCAGGTGGAAAAGTCGGGGGGCGCCGAAAACGTAGTCATCCGCAAGCCCGGAGCTTCGGACGAAAAAGTGATCGTCAGCGCGCATTATGACAAGGTTGCGGCGGGTTGCGGCGCGATAGATGACTGGAGCGGGGTGGTTGCGGTGGCTCATCTGTACCGGACGCTGAAGGATGTCCCGTTGAAAAAGACCGTCCTGTTCGTCGCTTTTGATAAGGAAGAGGATGGGCTGGTCGGGGCGGAGGCGGTGGCCAAAGCGATCAGAAAAGAGGACGTTGCGCAATACTGCGCGATGATTGATATTGACAGCCTCGGACTGACCGTCCCGCAGGTACTCGACAATATGTCGAGTAAGAAGCTGGCGGAACTGGCCGCCGGACTGGCCAAAAAGATAGAGGTGCCGTTTTCACATGCCGAGGTTCTGGCGGCGGCGGATACCAGACCATTTCTGGCGAAGAAGATCCCTGCGGTTTCAATTCACGGCCTGAATAATGAGTGGAAGACTATTTTACACTCTGACAAGGATCAGGCCAGGAAGGTGAACCCGCAGAGTGTCTATCTGGGCTACCGGCTGACGCTGGCGATGCTGGCTCAGATAACTGAGTCGCCCTGTCAGGCTTACAGTGAGCAGACAAAAGAGAAAGCTGATCAATCAAAATGAGCATCAGGCTGAAAAGATGATGACTGAAAAATGATTCTGGTAATTGATAACTACGATTCGTTCACTTACAACCTCGTGCAATACCTTGGCGAACTTGGCGCGGAGCCGGTGGCGGCGCGCAACGACGAGATTTCGATTGATGACATCGTCAACCTTGAGCCGCAGGGCATCCTGATCTCGCCGGGCCCGGGCACGCCGGATCAGGCCGGCGTCTCGCTGGAAGTCATCCGCCGCTTCGCCGGGAGCATCCCGATCCTCGGCGTCTGCCTCGGGCATCAGGCCATCGGCCAGGCTTTCGGCGGCAGGGTGGTGCGCGCGCCTTACCTCATGCACGGCAAGACGAGCGAAATTTCGCACGACGGCAAGACCATCTTCCAGGGCATCGAATCCCCCTTCACCGCGACGCGCTACCATTCGCTGATCGTGGAGGCGGAGTCGGTGCCGGCCGATCTGGAAATCTCCGCCGACACGGAAGATCAGGTCGTGATGGGACTGCGCCACCGCAAATTCATCTGCGAAGGCGTCCAGTTTCACCCCGAATCAATCATGACCAATCCCGGGAAAAAGCTGCTGGCCAACTTCCTGGCGATGACGGCGAAAGGTCGCTGACGATGACGCTCGAAAAAGAACCCGAGACCGACCTGCCGAAATTTTTCGCCTGGGCGCGCCCGCGCGTCTACCGCGAATACGAAGCCCGCCTCAAAGCCGACCCCGCGCTCGACCCGAACTGGACCTTCTCCGACATCATGCAGCAATTGCTGGAAGAGTACCGCCGCACAACTCAGTCTGACCCGGAGCCGGAAAGCAGCCAGTAACATTTGCAGACAGGCCGCTTCGCCGGGATTCCAGTTTTTCTGATGCCACCGGATTTTGTGGGGAGATAATTTCTCCGAGCGCCAGAGGCGCGGCATGTTTATAGCCCTGCCGGGAAAACATTCCCAGCTCCGTCAGGAGCGACATCCGCCTTTACACGTGCCGCTCCTGACGGAGCTGGAGCGATTTCTCAAGACGGTTTGCTATAAACATGCCGCGCCTCTGGCGCTGTCAATCGCAGACCTGCAGAATCCGATGGCATCAGCAATTTTTCGACCTGCCCCCTTTTCTCTCCTGCAAGATTCATCGCTACCGGCGTTCAGACCGTGGACAGTCACACAGTCTGCGTCGAGTGAATCCGTGGGGGGACCAGCTTGATACAGACGACAGAAGAACTGCCTGAAGACTTCATAACCTCAGGAGTACACCACTGCTGGCCGGGCTGGGAACTCACAGAACAACATTTCACTCGAGGAGGTAACCATGAACCGCCCTGCCATCAGTCTGCTTGTCACGCTCATCCTGCTCCCCGTTTCCGCCCTGCCATCACTGGCGCAGTCAACCGCACAAGCCGCAGACGCCACTCCGCCGGTGCGGCGCGTGACTCTCTACAAACACGGCGTCGGTTATTTCGAGCGGCGCGGCAAAGTGAATGGCGATCAGCAGATCACCTTTTCCTTCGACGCGGCGCAGATGAACGACGTGCTGAAATCACTGGTCGTGCTGGATCTGAGCCGGGGCAATGTTTCAGCCGTCACCTTCGATTCGACCAAACCGCTCGAACGCCGGCTTGATGAATTCGGCATCAGCCTCGACCGCACCAACGCGGCCAGCCTGACCGCCCTGATCGGGCAACTCAGGGGCGCGCGCGTCGAAGTGAAGGCTGCCGCCGGGTCAACTACCGGCACTATCGTCGGCATCGAAAAGCGCAGTCGCGCCACAGGAAACGACAGGGCCGAATTGCAGGATCTCGTCCTGATGGGCGAGGGCGGCGAACTGCGGGCCGTCGCGCTCGACCAGATTCGCGGGATCAGGCTGCTTGACGCGAGGTTGCGCGAAGACGTCGAGCGTTACCTGGCCATCCTGCAATCCACGATTCACAAAAACACGCGCAGCCTGACGATCACCTCGACCGGCCAGGGCGAACGCGACCTGTTCGTCAGTTACGTCGTCGAGGCGCCGGTCTGGAAGACGACATACCGCGTCGTGCTTGACGACAAGGGGCAGCCTTTCCTGCAGGGCTGGGCGATTGTGGACAACGTGCAGGACGAGGACTGGACGAACGTAACGCTCTCGCTCATCGCCGGGATGCCGGTGTCGTTCATCCAGGATTTGCAGCAGCCGCGTTATAAGCGGAGGCCGGTGGTTGAGATGGGTGATGACCTGACACTGACCCCGCAGGTTTCAGAGGCGGCCATCGGCCCTCTTTCTCAAATGTCCGCGGGCCTGATTTCCGGCGGCGGCATCAGCGGTGTCATTACTGATGCGAGCAGGTCGGCCATCGCCGGCGCAACCATCAGAATCAGGAATCGGCAAACCGGTGCGGAAACTGTAGTGGTGACAGACGGCGAGGGCCGATATTCAGCCCGTGGATTGCCGCCCGGGAGTTATGACGTGAAAGCTGAACAGCCCGGATTCAAAATCACTACCCTGACAGACCTGCGGATTGCCAGCCAGATGACGGCGACGGGCAATCTCACGCTCAATGTCGGCGCCGTATCCGAGGCGGTAACAGTATCAGCATCAATTGATCGGCTTGAAACCGAGTCTTCAGTGATCAGGGCCATCAGCGAAGGTTCCGGCGTCACTGTTGATGTCAACACTCAGGACATCGGCGAACTGTTTGAATACCGCATCGCCCACCCGGTCACGATCAGGCGTAACAGCTCGGCGATGATCCCGATTGTGCAGAGCAAAGTCGAGGGCGAAAGCATGTCGCTTTACAACGCCGGGAAGCTGAAGCAGCACCCGCTCGGCGCGATCTACCTGACCAACAACACCGGCCTGACGCTCGAAAGCGGCCCGGTCACGGTGATCGAAGGCGACACCTATTCCGGCGAAGCCCTGCTCGGTCGCGTCAAACCGGGCGAGAAAAGGTTCTTCACCTACGCCGTGGACCTCGGCTGTCGCGTCAGCAGCAGGGAGAAGGAAGAAAGCAGTAAAGCCTTCCTCGCTGAAATCATCAACGGCGAATTCCGCGTGCATTACAAGCAGGCGAAGGCGACGATTTACACGCTGACCAATGTGACGGCGCGACCGAAGACGGTTTACCTCGAACACCCGCGCGACAAGGATGAGAAGTGGGAACTCGTCAACACTCCGCCGCCGGTCGAAACCACCGAAAACTTCCGCCGCTTCAGAATCGTCGTCGCCCCGAATTCGGCGACCGATTTCACCGTCAATGAAGAACTGCCCGACGTCAACAAGTACCAGCTTTCCAACCTGACGACGGATAACATCCAGCTCTTCGTCAGCAGCAATTACCTGACGCCGCAGATGAAGCTGGCGCTCGACGGCGTCCTCGAACTGAAAACACAGATCGCCGGTGTAAACAAGCAGGCGCAGGGCAAACAGCAGCAGATCAACACGCTCGCGAAGGATCAGGAGCGGATGCGCGAAAACCTGAAGGCGCTCGGCAAGAGCGTCGAGGAGCGGCAGCTGGTCGCGCGCTACGTCGCGAAGCTTTCGCAGGGCGAAGACCAGCTCGAAAGGCTGCGCGCCGAAGAGCAGAAGCTGGCCGAACAGCGCGATGCGCTGCAAAAACAACTTGACGAGCTGCTGCGCCGACTGGTGATGGAAAACAGACTGACCGGCTGACCCTGGGGGTGCCGGGCGCGACTGCTTGCCTGGTTCTGGCCGTCGGGCTATGATGCCGCCCGGTCTTCGCGCAGTATTCAATGCGCCGTCGCATCAATCATCCGATTTCAAATCAGCAGCCGGCGGAGCCGTTCAGGGATGGAAGAGCAGCTTCTCGAAACCTGGAATATTCACAACCGCATCAACCTGTATCTGCTCGATGCGGTCGACCCGAAATCGCTCGCCGACGTCTCCACCTCCAAAGGGCGAACCGTCGGCGAGCAGTTCGCGCACCTGCACAACGTCAGGTTGATGTGGCTGAAGTCGGCGGCGACGGAACTGCTCGCCGGGCTGGAGAAGGTCGAGAAGGAAGAGGCCACCGATCACAGGCTGCTTCGTCGCTCGCTCGAAGCGTCAGGAAAGGCGATAGCCGCGCTGCTCGCCGGGAGCCTGTCTGGCGGCGGCAAAATCAAAGGCTTCAAGCCGCACGCCGCGGCCTTTCTCGGTTATCTGATCTCGCACGAATCGCACCACCGCGGCCAGATCGCGCTGACGCTCAAACAGTCCGGCCACCCGCTCGACAAAAAGGTCGCTTTCGGCATCTGGGAATGGGGCACGCGATAAATCGGACCAGACAACGCCAGAACCTGACACGCTACATCATGACTTCCATCAACCATCATGCAACGTGACACTTTGAAGAGAGAGCTTTTCGCCGAATTCCTGGGCACCGCCATCCTCATCACTTTCGGCTCAGCCGTCGTCGCACAGGTCGTGCTGAGCGAAAAAAATAATGGCGAATACCTGTCAATCAACCTCGCCTGGGGGCTGGCGGTGACGATGGCCGTGTACGTCGCGGGCGGGGTGAGCGGCGCGCATCTGAACCCGGCGGTGACGCTGGCCGCGGCCGTGCGGCGCGGCATCGCATGGAATAAGGTGCTGCCGTACTGTGGCGCGCAGATCGCCGGGGCGTTCACCGGGGCCGCGATCACTTTCCTCGTTTACCGCGAAGCCTTCAACGCCTTCGACGGCGGCATGCGCATGGTCACCGGGGCCAAAGCGACCGCTGGAATCTTTGCCACTTACCCGCAAAGTTACCTCTCAATCTTCGGCGGGCTGATTGACCAGATCGTCGGCACCGCCCTGCTACTCCTCGTCATCACGGCCATCGGGGACAAGCGCAACCTTGCGCCCGCAGGCAACCTCGGCCCGCTGCTGGTCGGATTGCTGGTCGTGCTGATCGGCATGACCTTCGGGATGAATGCCGGGTACGCGATCAACCCGGCGCGCGATCTGGGCCCGCGCCTGTTCACGTTCATTGGGGGCTGGGGCGGCGAAGTCTTCCGCGCCGGCAATTACTGGTTCTGGGTCCCCATCGTCGGGCCGCTCGTCGGCGGAGTACTCGGCGCGCTGACCTACGACTGGCTGATCGGCAATTACCTTCCGGCGGAAGACAATTCCAGCCAGACAATACCATCTGACCTCACTAAATCAGCACACGGCGGGGCGGGAGAATAGATTCAACCACGGAGAGACGAAGGACGCGAGGAGAGTCATGGTTATTCTCAACGTGTCCTTTATTGCTTTGTGCTGACCCGCTCGTCCCCAGACGAATCCACGGGCGCTCAGAATTTGGCACTGGTGATGATTGTGTCGTACTATCAACGTGCATTCGCCAGATTTGTTTGTGTGAAAAATTCTGCCTGCTGACGCGTGATACGTTACCGCGACCGTGAGGGAGCGGACGCTTCGGGTGGGTGAAAACAATTGCAGTCCTGGATACCGTGTATGCTCCACATCCCAATCCTTCGCAAAGGTACGCCGTACAAAAGTCTCGACATCGCCCGCGTGCCGCACTACCGGACGCGCGAGACGTTTGTCGAAGTCAGTCAGGCCAATTCCGGGCTGATCCGCCGCGACCTGCTCGATCAGGAGGCGGCGCGGGCGGCGCTCGCGGCCTTCACCACGGAAGAACTGCTCGCGATGTGCAAACGCGCGGCGGAATCATTTATGAATGACTCGCTGCCGCTCGGTGACACTACGCAATCGCCGGACGATTACGTCAGGCAGCTTTCGGCGACGACGGGCATGCCGCACGTGCTGGTGCGGAAGAACATGCAGAAGATTTACGGCGTCATGGCCGAGATGGGCAGCGTGATCGCCGGGCTGACGCGCGGGCTGGACTTGAAAGTTCTCGACGCCGGCTTCGGCACCCACGAGGGCCATTCGGTCAGCTTTTTCCCGCGCGCGCAGGCGCTCGGCATCGTGCTGCCGAGCAATTCGCCCGGCGTCCATTCGCTCTGGATTCCGGCGGTCGCGATGAAGATCCCGCTGGTACTCAAACCCGGCGGCTCCGAGCCCTGGTCCCCGTATCGCATCATTCAGGCGATGATCAAAGCCGGCGTGCCAGGCCGGGCGTTCGGGTTTTACCCGACTGATCACGCGGGCGCGGGCGCAATTCTGCACAGTTGCGGGCGCGGGATGTTCTTCGGCGATTCGTCTTCGGTCGGCAGGTACGCGAACGACCCGCGCATCGAATTGCACGGCACCGGCTACAGCAAAGTGGTCGTCGGCGAAGACTGCATTGACGAGTGGGAGAAGTATCTGGACGTGATCGTCGCCTCGATTCTGGAAAACGGCGGTCGCTCGTGCATCAACGCTTCGGGCGTGTGGGTCCCGCGCCGGGGCAGGGAGATTGCCGAAGCCCTGGCCGCGCGAATGGCCGAGGTTGTGCCGCGTGATGCTGAGGATGAGAACGCGAAGATTGCGCCGTTCGCCAACCGCGATGTCGCGACCCGCATTTCGGCAATTGTGGATCAGGGACTGAGGGAAGAGGGCGCGACTGATGTGACGGCGAAGTATCGCGCGTCGCGTCTGGTCGAATGGAACGGCGCAACTTACCTGCTGCCCACCATCGTACATTGTGAGGGCGCGGAGCATCCGCTCGCCAACCGTGAATTCCTCTTCCCGTTCGCGAGCGTCGTCGAGGTCGGGCAGGAAGAGATTCCTGAAGTGCTTGGCCCGAGCCTCGTGGTCACCGCGCTGACGAATGACCAGAAGCTGATCAACCGGCTGATCAATTCGCCCAACGTGGATCGCCTGAACATCGGCCCGATCCCGACGATGCGGATCGCGTGGGATCAGCCGCACGAAGGGAACTTGTTCGAGCATCTGTACGCACGGCGCGCTTTTCAGAGTGCAGCAGTAGCGTAGCCGTGCGTACGGATATAGAACCTGATGAAACTCCTCTATCTTACCGCTGGCGCCGCCGGAATGTATTGCGGCAGTTGCCTGCGCGACAACGCGCTGGCCGCTGAGCTGATGAAGCAGGGGCATGACGTGATGCTCCTGCCGCTTTACACGCCGACGCTGACCGACGAGCCGAACGTCAGCCTGGAGAAGACTTTCTTCGGCGGGATCAGCGTCTATCTGGAACAGCATTCATCGCTCTTCCGCAACACCCCGGCGTGGATGGACAAGCTGTGGGATTCCGCCCTGGCCCTGAAACTCGCCTCGAAGCGCTCGATTTCCGTTAACCCCCAGTCGCTGGGGGAACTGACGATCTCGATGCTCAGGGGCGAGGCAGGGAATCAGCGGAAAGAGTTATTCAAGCTGCTCGACTGGATGAGGGAGCAGGACACGCCTGACGCGGTGACGCTGCAAAATTCCATGCTCATCGGGCTGGCAGCGCCGATCAGGAAAACCCTGCGCCGCCCTGTGGTCTGCACATTGCAGGGCGAAGATTTGTTTCTGGAAAGTCTGCGCGAACCGTATCGCAGCGAAGCTCTGAAACTGATCCGCGCGGGCATCGAGCATGTTGACGCCTTCATGGCCGTCAGCGATTACTACGCGGACTTCATGGCCGATTACCTCGGCATCCCTCGCCGGAAGGTTCACGTCGTCCCGCTCGGCATCAACTTTGACGGCTTTGAAGCGGGCAACGGGCATTCGCCGGCGGACACATTCGTTGTCGGCTATTTTGGCCGCATCGCGCCTGAAAAGGGGCTGCATCTTCTCGCCGAAGCTTACAAACTCTGGCGCGAACAGCACGATTCGGTTGACGCCCGCCTGGAAGCCGCGGGCTGGATCGGGCCTGAAGGCAAAGCCTACCTCGACGGCATCGAGCGGCGGATGAAGGAATGGGGGCTGGAGGGTGAGTTTCACTATCGCGGCACGCTCGACCGACAGGGCAAGGTTGATTTCCTGCGGCGGCTGAGCGTGTTTTCGATGCCCGCGACTTACGCCGAACCGAAGGGGCTGACGCTGCTGGAAGCGATGGCCGCCGGCGTGCCGGTCATTCAACCCCGGCACGGCTCATTCACCGAAATCGTCGAGCGCACGGGCGGCGGCATCCTGGTTGAGCCGAACGACGCCGGGAGTCTGGCGGCGGGGATTCATTCGCTTTATCAGAATCCTGAACTTGCAACTGACCTCGGTCGCCGTGGCGCTATCATAGTGCGCGAGCATTACAGCGCCGGGCGGATGGCGGAGCGGGCAATCGAAGTTTACGGGCAGCTTGTGCCGTAGGCTGCCCCGATCCGCGGCTGCATGTGTGTACGGGGAGCTGCCAGCTCCCCAATGAATCAGCTCAGAGTTATTTTGAATAACGACAGGCTTGAAAGTCATCGGGGAGCTGCCAGCTCCCCGTACATTGAGATGAGGTAGCCCCGCCTTGCTTGAGGTCCACAACCTGACTAAAGAATACGCCACGCCGCGCGGCCCGCTGCCGATCCTTTCCGATATTTCGCTCTCACTCAGACGCGGCGACGCGCTCTCGATTATGGGGCCGTCGGGCAGCGGCAAAAGCTCGCTGCTTTACGTCATCGGCGCTCTGGAACCGCCGACTTCGGGAACCGTCACGCTCGACGGGCAGAACCCGTTCGAGCTTCCCGCCAAACAGCTCGCGGCCTTCAGGAATCAGAAGATCGGTTTCGTCTTTCAGGATCACTGCCTGCTGCCGCAATGCACGGTACTCGAAAATGTGCTGACGCCGACGCTGGTGGCTGATTCAAAGGATAACTTCACTGAGCGGGCGCGAATGCTGCTAGAACAGGTGGGGCTCGGCGAGCGGCTCGACCATCGGCCGGCGGAATTGTCAGGCGGAGAAAAGCAGCGGGTGGCGCTGGCGCGCGCGCTCATCATGCGGCCTCTGCTCGTGCTGTGCGACGAGCCGACGGGCAATCTGGATCATGACTCGGCAGAAAACGTAGCTGCGCTGCTGCTCGAACTGCACCGTCAGCAGGAGACGATCCTGATCGTGGTCACGCACAGCGCGGAACTCGGGGCAAAGTTCCCGAGGCGGTTCGCGCTCGTTGACCGCCAGCTCAAATCAGTCGAACCGGTGTGAACCAGTGGAGCCTCAGCCTTTCACCCCAGCCACTATCGCGTAACCGAGTTTGCCCTGCTGAATTGCCGCGAGCGCACCACTCGCCATCTGCTTTGCCGCCGTGAAATTCACGCCCGGAAGTTCCATCTTCTTCAGCCCGACCATGATTTCCGCGCCGAGCAGCTTCATCCGAATCTGATTGACCATCTCGGTCAGCGCTTCGTCGTGCGGCTCGACGCAATCAACCCTCAGGCCCGCCTGCGCGAGGAAGTCGGCATAGCTTTCGACTGACTGTGCGTCGGCAATGCACGCCACCCAGGCGAGCAGCGTGTCCAGCTCTTTGGGCAGATCACCCGCCGCCCGCGTCAGGTCGCTCATGCCGACGCGCCCGCCCGGTTTCAGCACCCGCGCGAATTCGCGCGCCGCCGCGCGCTTGTCGGGGAAGGTGCAGAACGCGCATTCGCAGATGATCGCGTCAAAGGTCGCGTCATCGAAGGGCAGCCTTTCGGCGTCGCCCTGCTCGAAGCGCACGCGACCGCCGAGCCCTTTCGCCGTCGCCGCTTCACGGGCCTGCCTGACGTTGTCGCCGCCGTAATCCACGCCGACGACCTCGCAACCAAAACTCCCGGCCAGGTAAATCGCGCTCGCGCCCTTGCCCGAAGCCGCGTCGAGGACGCGCGAATGCGGGTGCAGCCTGAGTACCTCGCCCAGCCGCTCGGTCAGCTTCATCCCGCCCGGGTGAAAGGAATCGCCGAGCAGCAGCTTCACGTAATCACTCTCGTACAGGCGGGCGCAGCAGGATTTGACGTTCTCGTTCGCCGCCGTCGTGGTTTCGATATATGTGTCCATAATTCAGGTGAGTTCGGAATGGAACGCGGATCACACGGATCGGGACGGATTCAGACGGATCAGAACAGAGAATGGCCTGATCCGTGATAATCCGTCGTACCTGTTGTATCCGCGTTCCATTCCCTGTTTTCAGCCGAGTACCTTCAGCTCCCGTTTGCCATTGCCGTTCGTCCCGTTCGCGTGATTGAACGAGAACTCGACCGGCTTCGGCTCATACTTCCGGCCTTCGGCTTTCGCCCGGCGCCGTTCGGGTTCCTGAGCGATCAGCTGCTCGCGCGCCTGCTCGCGGTAGCCGACGGTGTTGTACGAACAGAAGGGGATCTGTTTGCCGCCGGGCAGCAGGAATTCCTTGCAGCATTTCATCAGGTTCTTCTGGTTGAACGTCCACGGGTCCATGAAATCCTGCAACATGATCATGATCATGTGCTGCTTGAGTTCGGCGATGCTGAAGACGTCCGGGATGCCGCACGACTGGCACGAGAGCGCGAGCTGCTCGGCAGACTTGTCTGACCCAGGCACCGAGGATGACGACCAGAGCCCTTCGAGCGCGATTTTAACTTCCGCGCTGAAATCGGGCAGCACGCGGTTGGTGATGTAATCCAGGTAATCGTAGACGTTCACGACGCGCGGCAGCGGCGTCACGTTGTCGCCGTCAACGAAGGCATAGGTGACCGAATTGCAGGTCGGGAAGCAGCACGGCACGGGCACGAAATCGCTGACCAGGAATTTCCCGGCGGTCTGCTCCTCGATCATCTTCAGCAGGTCGGGAATCGTCATCCGGGTCATCGGGTCATGCTGCATGTGGCGGCCCGCGTGGAAGGCGGGCTGGAAGTTGATCGCGCGCACCGCCGGGTGTTTGATCGCGAAGTCGATGATTTTGCCGAGTTCGTGTTCGTTGACGCCGCGCTCGATGGCCGGAACCAGCGTCACCGTCAGGCCGATGGCCGCGAGGCGATCCAGCGCGCGCAGCTTCTCTTCGAGAATATCCGGCTCGCCGCGGATGACGCGGTAAGTTTCCGAATCGAAGCCGTCGAACTGAAAATAGATCGCGGGCCGCACCTCGTTGAGCTGTTCGACGAACTTGTCGTCTTTGGCGATGCGCTTGCCGTTGGTGTTGATCATCACGTTGGCGATGTTCCGGGCCTTGGCCGCCCTGATGAAATCAATGATCTGCGGGTGGATCGTCGGCTCGCCGCCCGAAAACTGGACGAGTTCGGGGTTGCCCTCGGTGCGCACCAGATCGTCGAGGATCGCTTCGACCTCTTCGAGCGTCAGGTTGAAGCCCGGGCCGGCCTCGGCGAAACAGAGCGGGCAATCCATATTGCACGTGCTGTTGACTTCGATAATGCCCAGACAGGTGTGCTGCTGGTGGTCGGGGCAGAGGCCGCAGTCGTGCGGGCAGCCCTCGTGGACTTCCGAGCCGAATTCGAGCGGGATCGTGCCGGGCTTGTTGTATTTGCTCTGTTCGCGGTAAAGCTGCGCGTCACCATACACCAGCCCTTCGAACTGCTCGTTGCAGTCGAAACAGCGTTTGCGCATATAAACCTTGTTGTCACGCAACAGGATTTGCGCGTCAATCACCTTGCGGCAGTTCGGGCAGATGCTGCGCGTCAGTTCGTAGAAGACGTAATCCGCGTCTTTTTTTCTCGGGGCGACGGTCGGTTTCGGAATTGTCGTGATAGTCGAATCAGCATTCATTGTTTCAGGGTTCATAGTCGAGGGTGATTGATTCTCCATGCAGCCTCCGGGAAGGGTAATTGAGTTTCCGCCAGTGAAATTACCTGGACTGTTTGATTGCGAATGAGCCGCCGAAAAATGAAATCGGTAAATTGAGTGAATCAGGATTAATGGCTTTGTTGCGCCAGCCAGTATGCCACAGCCGCGATCAGGGCGGCGAGCGGCAGCGTCGTCACCCACGCCAGCAGGATCGTGAGGATCATCCGTGTGTTCGCCGTTCGGTTCACAGCCCCGATGCCGAACAGTGAGCCGTTGGAAACGTGCGTAGTCGAAACCGGCAACCCCCAGCGGCTCGCCGTCGTGACCAGAAACGCCGTGACCAGGTTCGCCGTAAAGCCCTGCCCCGGGTTCATGCGCGTGATCTTTTTGCTCATCGTTTCGGCCACCTTGCGGGCATTGAGCAATCCGCCCACGGCCATCACTACCGCGACCAGCGCCAGACCGGTGTTCGGCGCGACGGCCTGCGCGGCCAGCAGCAGCGCCACGATCTTCGGCGTGTCGTTCAACCCGCGCGCGAATCCGACGGCGCCCGCGCTCAGGTAATGCACCACGTCCAGCATGCCGCCCGCTTCGACGCCGAGCATCCGCCCTTGGTAGCGCTCGACGCAGTCAGCCATCTGACCCGCCTGAATAACCGTCCCCGTGCTGGCCAGTGCCATCGTGCCTTCGGGCTGAATGACGACAGGTTCATAAACCGTGCCCACGCAGACGCAGGTGTGACTGGTGATGCCGAAAGCGCGGCGCATGAATTTGAAAGCCGGGTAGACAATAACTGTAATCGCCATGGCAAGCAACGGGCTGAAGAGCAGAGGCAGCACGAAGGATGAACCCAGCGCCGCAAATTTGATGTTGCCGCCGGTCGCCAGCAATCCCGCGCCGACGAGCCCCCCGGTCAGGGCGTGCGTGGTCGAGATGGGCATCCCCGTCCGGGTGGCGATCAGAACGGTGAGCGCGGCGCCGAGGCTGACGGCCACGAGAAAAGCCGGCTGCGTGGTGACGGCGTCGGGCACGAGCCCCCTGCCCTTGAAAGTGTTCACGAGCCCGCTGGCGAGCAGCAGCGCCAGCAGCGAACCCGCCCCCGTCGTGATCGTGGCCCAGGCCAGCGCCTTGCGGTAGCTGGTCGTGCCGCTGCCGAAGAGTGTGGCGACGCCCTTGAAATTGTCGTTTGCCCCGTTGCTGTAAGCGAGGAGCAGGACTGCCGCAATGATCAGTGTGTTCATAATCTTCCGTGCCAGTAGTTCTGAAAGACAATACTGCCTGTGGATTTGTATTACTGATTCGGGTTGGTGAGCGGGCGAGGATCAAGGTATGCCTTTATCTCCCTGATCGCTCCATCAATCACGCGAAAATATTCAAAGATCGGGATGACGCCGAAAGTCGTATCGGCGTCCCACATCGTCGCGACAAACTCTCCCTGCGCGATGTGCTGTCTGATCTTTACGTCTTTGATGGCCGGCAGGAAGCCTGAGATGAAGGCGATGGCGGCCTGCCGGCCACTGAGCTTCGGCGTCAGCGGGTCTTCAAAGCTCACGTCCGCGGCGAGCGGAATCCGGCTCAGGTCCTTCTCCCTGATCGCGTTCAGGTAGCTTCCCACGACTTCGATATTGTTCATTCTTCTCCCTCCCGTTCGTGCCTTCACACGCCGAACTGCTGAAAGTGATGGTCGACGTGGCGATACACGAGTACGCCCCAGTCCTTCTTTGAGAGCCGACCGAAGGCCGGGTGTTCGGGCCATTCTTCCCGCCCGCTCTCGGCCACCAGACGGTTCATCAGCGCCAGCAGCGACGCCTTCTCACTATCCCACCCGTCCGGCTTTCGCGCGATCAGTTCGGGGGCCGTGGGCGCTCCTTTGGGCCACGGCAGTTTGTAAATGATCAGCGGTCTGATCGGCCAGTAGCGGAAGGGCCCCGGTTTCGGTTTGACCGGCAATTCACCGAGCGCCATGCGGCACGAATCGGCCAGGTGCGTCAGCATCTCGTCGCAACTCATCTTCCCCCAGCGCCGCTGGCTGTCGTGCCGGAGTTGTTCGAGGCGTTGTTGCAATTCGGCCCTCGCCTCTGCTTCCCAGAATGTTTTCATCATCGGATCAGCCTCCGATGATGCTGTGAACCTCGCTGATGGTCGGGGTTCCGGGATTGATTCCGAGGTCGTGCAGAATGGGCATCAGCGTCTGGCCGAACTGCTCGAATGATGCCATCGAATCCCAGACATCGAAAACAGAAAGCTGGTTGCCGCTGCCAAAGCAGACGTGATAGAGCCGGCCCGCAGGCGCGCCGGCACCGGCGGCTGCGAGCCGGCTGATACATTCGTCATACTGCGCGGCATTCATTGACGCAGGGGTGAAAAGTAAAGTCAGTGCCATAGTGTTTCCTTTCCTGATTCCACTGTGTTAACGGATGAGCTTCGACAGCCCGCGAATGACCCTGCCCGACGTGCCCGAGAGCAGGTTGTCAATCGCCACGCCCGCCGAGAGCTGCTGGACGGCGGTTGAATAAGTCGGGTAAGCGTGAATCGAGCCGGCCAGGTCGGCCACCTTGAGGTTGTTTTTGATGGCCACGATGAATTCGGTGATCGCTTCGCCCGCGCGCCCGGCGACGATGGTCGCGCCGAGGATCGCGCCGTCTTTTTTGCTGACCACTTTGATAAAGCCGTCGGTGTCGTTTTCACAGATGGCGCGGTCGGCCTTGTTCATCTCCCAGCGATTGACTTTGACGTTGTCGCCGAATTTGACGCGGGCCTCGGGCTCCGTCATGCCGACGTGCGCGACTTCGGGGTCGGTGAAGGTGACCCAGGGGACGATGTCGGTGAAGCCGGAACTTTTACCGGGGAGCAGTGCGTTGCGCACGGCCTGGAACGCCTGCCAGCCGGCGAAGTGCGTGAACTGATAGCCGCCGATCACGTCACCCGCGGCGTAGATGTTTTTGATGTTGGTGCGAAGCTGGTCATCAACCGGGATGCCTTTTTCGGTGTAATTCACCCCGGCCTTTTCAAGGTCAAGTCCCTCGACCGTCGGCTTGCGGCCCGAAGAAACGAGCAGCAGTTCACCGCGCGCTTCGCCCTGGTCGGTCATGATGACGATCTCATCGCCTTCCCTGTACGCCACTTTGGCTTTGCCCCAGACGAATTTCAGTCCCTCGCGCTCGAAGACTTTGCTCATCACCTCCTGCACCTCGACTTCTTCCTTCGGCAACAGCCGGTCGCCCACTACCGTCACCTGAGAGCCGAGCCGCTGGTAAGCCTGCGCCATCTCCATGCCAATCGGCCCGGCGCCGATCACGATCATTGTCGGCGGCAGGCGGTCGTTGTCGAAGATCTGCTCATAGGTGATGTACGGGACTTCATTGATCCCGGCAATCGGCGGGATGAAGGCATGCGCGCCCGTGCAGAGCAGGAAGGTTTTCGCCTTGAGCGTGCGTCCGGCGGCCTCGATCGTGTTCGCGTCGAGGAAGCGCGCGGTGGCCATGATCGTATCAATGCCCTGGCGTTGCAGTTCGTCGGGTGCCTCGTGCTGGTAGACATGGTGGATCGCGCCGCGGACGTAATCGCGCACCTTCGCCATGTCTGTTTTCGGCGCGTCGGCGATGATGCCGTAATGTGAGGCGACGCGGGCCTCGTGCGCGATCTTCGCGGCCTTGAGCAGCGCCTTGCTCGGCACGCAGCCGGTCCAGGTGCAGTCGCCGCCGACGCGGTGCTTTTCGATGAGCGCGACTCTGGCGCCGAGCTGCGCCGCGAATCCGGCCGCGGTCAGCCCGCCCGAACCCGCGCCGATGATGATGAGGTCGTAGGTTGTATCAGCCATTGGATGTCATCTCCAGGAAATACTGGCACAGTCCTGCCCGCTCTCATGCCGGCGGCACTGTGCCGGTTGCCACAGTTTGAGGATGCCTTTCAGTCTCGCGCAGTCTTTGCACGGCGGCCATCGCGATCACGGCCATCGCCAGCGTGCCGTAAATCAACCCGTCAACTGCGAACTTTTTGCCTAAGATGCCGGCAATGAGTGAGCCGACCAGGGCGCCGACGCTGAGCAGCACCGAATAGATCCCCATCGCCGCGCCGCGCCCGGCCTGCGCGCCGACGACGTCGGCGAGGAATGCCAGCGCCGCCGGGGTGAAGCCGCTCTCGACCATCACGCACAGCGCGGTCGCCGCGAGCAGCGCCCACCGCGCCCCGTCTGACCAGTCCTGAGAGTGATTGAAAACGTAGAGCCCGGCGCAGACAAACAACATCGCGACGAGCGCGATGCGCAGGACTCGTTGCCGGGTGAAGCGGGCCATCAGAAAACTCCACGCCGTCACGCCCGTAGCGAACACTGCCGAATAACCGAGAAATACAAGGCCGATGCGGTCAGGCTCGTCGGCGAAGATGCCGGTCAGATATTGCCCGCGTTTGTCTTTGAGTGTGAGCAGGAACGTGAGCGTCGGGCCGAGCCATAAGCCGACGATGGCATTCATGCACAGCCAGGCCGGCGCGAGTCGCTGCAATGAAGGTTCACGCAACGCCCTCAGCAGCCCGGCGTATGCCTGTTCCGCGCCATGCCTTTTGCTGCCGACGGCGCCGACCGCCAGCAGCAACGCGCACAGGACATACACGGCGGCCACCGCCGCAAATGCTCGCGTATTGAGCGTCTTCCACAATGTGCCGCCGACCAGCGCGCCGAGCGCCAGCCCGACCAGCAGCGACAGCTCGAAGTAACTCATCACTTTGCCGCGCAGCTTCTCATCGCCGTCGGTGACGTCGGTGAGGTGCGCGAGGATTGACGGCGCGCCAGCCGCCGCCGCGATGCCTTCCAGAGCGCGCGACAGGAAAAAGATGCTCACCATCCCGCTCATCCCGAACAACTGCGTGGCGACGGCCCCGAGCAACGCCCCGCCGACCATCAGCACGCGCGGCGCGAAGGTGTCAGAGAGCAACCCCATCGGCATTGCCCCGAGCAATTCAGCCACGAATGAAATCGCCCCGAGCGTACCGACCAGAACTGCATCCACGCTGGAGCCGCGCCTTACCAGATCGGCCAGATACAGCCCGACCAGCACTCCGCCCGCGCCGCCGGCAATGCGCATCAAGCCATTGCCGAGCAGGACGAGTGGTAAACGGCGACGACCGGGGTTGGGGAGAGGCGTCATCAGCTTTCTCAAAATGGATTCACAGACTACGGAAAAGCTGCCGGCAGTTTGCCCGCGATGACCCGTCAAAATCAACTGATACTACGGGGGCCTGTCGGTTTCCGGTTTTCTTAAAAAGGATATCCCGGCAGATTCCATCCCCGGCAGGATCACTTGCCATCACCGACCCGGACAACTTAGAGTGAATAGCCTCTGCCGGAAATATCAATCGCACGACAGTTGAGGAGATGATCGGATGAAACCATCAATGCTTCGGCGGCGCCGTTCTGCTCTCACGCCAGTCCTTTCGATCTCACTGACCCTCGCCATTGCGCTTCCTGCTTTTGCTCAGAGACAGGACAGCGGCGCGACTCTCAACGCTCAGGTTGATAAAGTCTTCGCGCAATACGACAAGCCCGATTCGCCCGGCTGCGCGCTGGCGGTGATCAGAGACGGGGCCGTCATCTACAAACACGGCTACGGCATGGCCGATCTGGATCACGACATCCCGATCACGCCGTCCACGGTTTTCCACGTGGCCTCGGTCTCCAAGCAGTTCACGGCGATGGCGATTATGCTGCTGGCGAAGGAGGGGATGATTTCGCTCGATGACCCGGTGCGGAAATACGTCCCCGAACTGCGCGATTTCGCCGCGCCGGTCACCATCCGCCACCTGCTCCACCACACCAGCGGGCTGCGCGATCAGTGGAACCTGCTGATTATGGCCGGGTGGCGACTATCCGAAGACGTGGTCAGGGATGATGACATCCTCGACCTGGTCTCGCGGATGAAGGCGCTCAATTTCAAGCCGGGCGACCAGCACCTTTACTGCAACACCGGCTACACTCTGCTGGCCCTGATCGTCAAACGGGTGACGGGCCAGTCACTGCGCGATTACGCCGAGACTTTTATCTTCAAACCGCTCGGCATGTCACGCACCTTCTTCCGCGATGACCACACGGTCACCGTCAAGCAGCAGGCTTACGCTTTCCAGTCCGGGCCGAACAACAGCTTCAAACTGAGCGTCCCGAATTACGACACCGTCGGCGCGAGCAGCCTGCTCACGACCGTCGAAGATCTGGCGCGCTGGGATCAGAACTTTTACGACAAGCGCGTCGGCGGCCAGCAGGTGATCGAGCAGATGCAGACCACCGGCACGCTCAACGACGGCGAGAAGATTGATTACGCCTTCGGTCTGGCCGTCGGGAAATACAGGGGCCTCAAAATAGTCGAACATGGCGGGGCCGACGCCGGCTACCGGTCGGACCTGCTGCGCTTCCCAGAGCAGCGCTTTTCCGTCGCCTGCCTGTGCAACCTGGGCAGCACAAACCCGGGGCAGCTGGCGCGCAAAGTTGCGGACATCTGGCTGGCCGGCCAGCTCGCCCCTGAAGCGCCGGAACGGAAACAGGGCGAGAGCGCAATCACGCTGACCGAAGAGGAGATGAAGAGCAAGGTCGGCAGTTACTGGAACGCGCGGACCGAAGACCTGGCGAGAGTTTCGATCAATCAGGGCAGGCTTTATCTCTCAATCCCCGGTTATAACAGGGCGCTCACCCCGCTCGGCTCGAATCGTTTCCAGATGACTGATCAGCCGGGCGAAGTCACTTTTGAATCACCGGCGGGCGGGGGCTCCGGGCAAATGATCATCAAGGCGGAAGGGAGAAAGCCGATCATCTTTGACGCGATGCCGGCGGCCAGCCCCACGACCGCACAGTTGGCCGAATACGAGGGGAATTACTACAGCGATGAACTTGACGCGACGTATCGTGTCGCGCTGAAAGATGACCGGCTGGTGGTGATGCGGAGGAAGTACAACCCGACGCCGCTCGCGCCGGTCTTCCGCGACGGCTTCACGACGCTCTCGATCCTCGGCCACGTCCGGTTCACGCGCGACGAGGGGCAGCGCGTCAACGGGTTCATCATCAGCGCCGGGCGCATTCGCGGCCTGCGATTCGTCAGGCAGGCACAGTGATGACGTCCGGTAAGCTGCCAGCTTGCCGCCGATCGTCACCATCCGCTCTCTTGAATTTGAAGGGACTCTTTACCTGAATCGGCGGCAAGCTGGCAGCTTACCGGACACTGATATGCAAACAGGCACGTTCATCAGGCGCAATCTCGCCTACTTCTGGCGCACGAATCTGGCCGTCGTGGTGGGCGTCGCGACGGCCGTGTCGGTGCTGGCCGGGGCGCTGCTGGTCGGGGATTCCGTGCGCGCCAGCCTGCGGAATCTGCTGCTCGGCCGGCTGGGCAACACTGAGCAGGTCGTCACCTCGACCGGATTCTTTCGCGAACAGCTCGCCGATGACTTGCAGGCGCACAACCAGTTCGCTTCGGCCTTCAACGCCGCCTGCCCGCTCGTCGTGCTGGAAGGCGTGGTCACGCACGAAGCGAGCCGCCGCCGCGCTTCAGGCGTGCAGGTTTACGGCGTTGATGAACGCTTCTGGAAATTCCAGGAGCAGCCCGGCGAGGCGCCCGGCAACCGTGACCTGCTCGTGAGCGCGAGCCTGGCTGAAGAACTGGGCGGCAAAGCGGGCGATGCAATTGTCCTGCGAATGGAGAAGCCGACTGCGATTCCGGCTGAAACTCTGGCGGGCCGCAAGGATGACACGGGGAAGACGATTCGCTTCACACTGCGCGAAGCCCTGCCGGCATCGTCACTCGGTGAATTCTCGCTGCGCCCGCAGCAGGGCGCGGTCAAAGCCGTTTTCGTTTCGCTGCGGCGGTTGCAGAAGGAGATCGAGCAGGAAGGGAAGGTCAACACCATCCTGCTGTCGGCGGGGAAGCCGGGAGCGGCGAAGGTTGAGCTGACAGAGAAGCTGCTCCGGGACACGTTCGCGCTCGAAGACCTGGGCATCAAAGTCCGCGCGCTCGCAGGGCAGCACAGCCTCTCGCTCGAAAGGGAAACCACGCTGATTGATGACAGCCTGGAGAAGATCGCGCGCAGGGCGGCGACTGACGCGGGGCTCGGTTCGTCGTCAGTGTTCAGTTACGTCGTCAACACGATTCGCATCGGCGAGCGCGAGACCCCCTATTCAATCGTGACGGCTGTGGATCAGAATTATTCCGAAGGGCTGTCTCCCGTCGGGAATGAGCCTGAGGCGCCGATCAGGCTGAATGAGTGGGCGGCGCGAGACCTCGGCGCAAAAGTCGGCGATGAAGTCTCGCTCGATTATTACGTCTGGCAGGAGTCGGGGAAGCTGGTCACGCGGACGGCGAAGTTTCGCCTGAGCAGCGTTACAGGGATCAGCGGCCTTGCCGCTGATCGTGATCTGGTGCCGGAATACCCGGGCATCACTGAATCTGAAAGCATCTCCGACTGGGACCCGCCATTCCCGGTTGACCTCAAACGCATTCGACCGAAGGACGAGGAATACTGGAAGCAGTATCGCACCACGCCGAAGGCATTCATCCGGCTGGAGGACGGGCAGAAGCTGTGGCGGTCGCGCTTCGGCTCGCTCACCTCGATTCGAATCAACCTTCCGTCGGACACTGATCTTCAGGCGGCGCGTGAGTCTTATCGAAAGAGACTGAAGGATGCCGTTGACCCGCTGCGAACGGGGCTGTCCGTCTTTCCGGCACGAGCGCAAGGCTTACAGGCGGCGCAGGGGGCTACCGACTTTGGCGAATACTTTCTCTACTTCAGTTTCTTTCTCGTCGCCTCGGCACTGCTGCTGACCGCGCTCTTTTTCAAGCTCGGTGTCGAGCAGCGGCTGCGCGAAATCGGTTTGCTCCACGCCGTCGGCTTTGCGGCGGCAAAAATCCGCTCGATCTTTCTCGGCGAGGGCATCGTCCTCGCCACGGTTGGAAGTCTGATCGGGCTGGCTGGTGCCGTCGCTTACGGCTGGCTGATGATGCTCGGCTTGCGCACCTGGTGGGTCGGCGCGGTGGGGACGACGAGGCTGGCTTTGCAGGTTTCTCCAGTCTCACTGCTGATCGGCTTTATCGGCGGCGTTCTGACGGCACTGGCCTGCATCGCGTGGACGCTCAGGAAACTGGCGCTCAATTCGCCGCGCAGTCTCCTGGCCGGCGGTGCGGTCAGCGGTCAGCGGTCAGCGGTCAGCGGCCCGTCTCGGCGCAATTCTTTTTTCTCAGCTTTACGGCTTGCGGTTATTTTCAGTGTGATCGGGATGCTGTTGCTTTTGGGCGCTTCACTGAAACTGGTCGGGCAGGTGGCCGGGTTCTTCGGCGCGGGGCTGGCGCTGCTCGTTGCGCTGCTCTGCTGTGAGGCGGTGTGGTTAAGCGGCAGGTCGAAGACTCACATCCGGGGGCAGGGCTGGTGGCCGATGTCACGGCTCGGGTTCCGCAACGCGATGACTCGCCCGGGACGCAGCGTGCTGTGCATCGCGCTGATCGCCGCCGCCACCTTCATCATCGTCGCCGTGGATGTGTTCAGGCGCGACGGCGGCGACGTTTCACTCGATAAGAAATCAGGGAGCGGCGGTTACCCGCTGCTGGCCGAATCGCTGTTGCCGATCTATCATGACCCGAACACGCCCGAAGGCCGCGCGGAGCTGGTGCTTGATGCGACCGGCGATGACTCGCTCGCGGGCGTTGCGTTCGCGCGCTTCCGCGTGCGGCCCGGCGATGACGCCAGTTGCCTGAACCTCTACCAGCCGCGCAACCCGAAGATCATTGCGCCGGGGTTGGATTTTCTGCGTAGCGGGCGCTTCGCCTTTCAGAGTTCGCTGGCCGAAACGAGTGAGGAGAAGGCCAACCCATGGCTGCTGCTCGAAAAGGATCAGGCTGACGGCTCGGTCCCGGTGATCGCCGACGCGAATTCGATGACCTATGTGCTGCACCTGAAGCTGGGCGATCAATTCACGCTCAATCAGAACAGCGGGCAGCCGGTCAGATTGCGAATGGTCGGCGCGCTGGCCGACAGCATCTTCCAGGGCGAGCTGGTCATGTCGGAAAGGAACTTTCTGCGACTCTTTCATGATCAGGAAGGCTGGCGGCTGTTCCTGATTGACGTCGCGCCGGAAAAGGCCGCGGCTGTCACCGCACTGCTCGAAGACAAGCTCTCGGATTTCGGCTTTGATGTCATGCCGACCGCGGAGCGGCTGGCGAGTTTTCACCGCGTCGAGAATACATACCTCTCGACCTTTCAGACGCTCGGCGGACTGGGACTGCTGCTCGGCACGCTGGGACTGGCGACAGTATTGCTGCGGAACGTGCTGGAGCGGAGAAGGGAACTGGCGCTGCTGCGCGCGATTGGCTACAACGAACGCCACTTCGCGCTGATGGTGATTGCGGAAAATGCGTTGATGCTATTTGCCGGGCTGGGGACGGGCACGGCCTGCGCGCTGCTGGCGGTCACCCCGGCATTTATCACACGGGGCGGGCGCCTGCCGTTTGTTTCGATCAGCTGGCTGCTGCTGGCTGTATTGATCACGGGGTTGATGGCTTCCTTGTTCGCCACTATCGCGGCCCTGCGCGCGCCACTGCTTCGGGAACTGAGGGCCGAGTAAATTTCAGGCTTCTGATTACAGCTTCAAGTCCCAGTTTTGCCCTGTCAGGTCGTGACCGAAGCTGTGGTGCTGCTCCTCGTGAACGAGCCGGAAGCCCGCCTCCTCGTAAATCCGCCGGGCGGCGTGCAGCACGCTGTTCGTCCAGAGTGTGATTTTTTTGTAGCCCGCCTGCCGCGCGAAACGGATGCATTCACTCACCAGCCGCCGCCCGATCCCGAGCCCGCGCGCGTTCGGCTCGACCAGCAGCAGGCGCAGCTGGGCGACGGTCCTTGATTTTTCGACGAGGAAGACCGAGCCGACGATCTCACCGTCACGTTCGGCGATCCAGCAGCGCTCGCGTTTCGGATTGTAGTTCTGGATAAACTTCGCCGTGATTTCAGCGACCAGCGCCTCGAACTGCTCGTCCCATTTGTATTCTTCGTTGTACAGGACACCGTGACGATGCGTCACCCACCCCATATCCCCGGGTTGGTGCGGGCGGATGAGGTAAGGAACCTTGCTTTCCGGCGGCGCGCCGAGCAGCCGCTCGATCGTGTGCATCGCTTCCGTCAGTCGTTGCCGATCCCCGTCGGAAAGCCGGCTGAGCATGGCCTCAATTTCATTGTGCGAATGTGCGTTGAGTTCCGCAAAAGCCTTCTTCCCCTTCCCGGTGAGCCACAGGACGCTCTGCCGCCCGTCGGTTTCAGACGGTTTCCGCTCGATCAGGCGGCGCTTTTTGAAATCACCCAGCAGCCGGCTGAGGTAGCCCGCGTCGAGCCCCAGCTCGCTGCCCAATTCGGTCGCCGCGGCCTTTTCCCGGTGGGCGAGTTCGTAAATGACCCGCGCCTCGGTCAGTGAAAAAGGGCTTTGCAGCAGATGCTCCTGCAGGACGCCGATCTGTTTCGTGTAGAACCGATTGAAGCGACGGACTGCTTCCACGCTGTGCGTCAGGTCAGTCTTCCCCATAGTTGCCTCCCGGCTTGAAGGTTGTTGTTGACTTTATCAGCTAATTAGTTGATTTTGTCAAGCAGTTGCTCGGCGGGTGGGAAGAGAGATTGATTCTGACTGACTCCTTGGCAGAAGGCGTGGCGGGATTCCGTATTGTGGTAATGGTAATACGCCGCTTCATTTGATGAAGCGGATCGTCAGAGGATAGCGATAAGGGACTCCCTCATTGGCCTTGATCCCGGCAATGATCGTCATAATCAGGCCGAACAGCGCCACGGCGGGGAGCAGGAGAATCCCGACCAGCACGAGGATTGAAAGCCCGGCGATGATCGCGTAGATGGTGACGCTGATCTGGAAGTTGAGCGATTCCTTGCCCTGATCATCAACGAACCGCGACTGATCCTTTTTGATCAGCCAGATGACCAACGGGCCGATGATATTGCCGAAAGGAATGATGTACCCTGACAGCGCCGACAGGTGTGCCAGCATTCCGAATGTCCGTTCATCCTGAGTAATCGGCTGCATGTTTTCCTCCCTCTATTGAGCGGCGGAAATATGCCTCAGAGCCGGGGGGATTGCAAACTGCACACCGCTCCCGCCTGCACCTGATCGGATTGTTACCGGATTGAAGGGACTGCGGAAACAAACTGTGAGGGAACGGGGAGAAGTCCCGAGACCGTGAGCCGCTCTGCTTTTCCTGATGGCAGTTTGTTGTCCGGGAGAGGCGCTATGGCATGCGCCTCTCCCGGAATTGGGGTGAGTTGAAAATCAGAAGTTGAACCGCGCGACGATCTGAATGATCCGCCCGCCCGGGTCGTTGGTGTTCGACGAATCCGTGTAGGCCGACGTCACCTGCATGAAGTTCGAGTTCGAGGCAGTGGTCGTGGCCGTGGTGTTGGGGTTGAAGAAGTTGATGTTGTTGAAGGCGTTCAGGAATTCGCCGCGCAGCTCGAAGTTCATCCGCTCGGTGATCCTGACGCGCTTGACGAGGCTCAGGTCGAAGCGGGTGAACCGGGGGCCGGTGACGTAGACGTTCTGCGGGGCGCACTGGCCGCCGTAGATCTGGATGCAGTTGGGGCCGCTGCCCGGCGCGATGTAACGCCCGGTGGGCGCGCCCTGGCTGCCGTAGCCGTTGGCCGAGGTCGCGCTCGCGTTGAAGGCCTTGATCGTGTTGTCAATGATGTCCTGCGGCAGCATGTAGACGATCTTCTTCTCGTCGTCGAAGCGAAGCTTGTAGGCCTCCTGCAAATCCTTCATCGTCATGCCGACCGGGTTGACGCTGCCGAAGTTGAAGAGCTGTCCGCTCTGCACGCGGGCCGTGCCGTCAAACTCCCAGCCGCCGATGATGCGGTCAAGCAGGCCGCCCGCGTTGCCGAACAGCGTCTTGCCGCGCCCGAAGGGCAGCTCGTAGACCCAGTTGGCCTTGAAGGCAGGCCGCAGAACAAAAGTGTTCAGCGCGTTGATGCGAGGCGCGCGGAACGAGACCCGCGACGAGCTGAAGCCTTTGGCGAACCGATAGCAACAGGGGGGGCAGTAAGGGCCGGGGAAAAACTGACAGCCGGATGCAGGAGAGACTCTTTCATGAGTCACCTTCCATCGCCTGAGAGGTCCGCGTCATTAACAGGTACAACTACACATTTGGCAGGATGCCAGATGCTGTGGTGAAGGCACTACAACTAATAGCGGTCGGATTGAAAGTGTGCTAATCCGCGAAAAGGTTTTTCCGCGCGAGAATGGGGACCTGTTGTCTGATCAGAATTGCCATGATAAGCAGATATCCGATGGCTGGATGACCATCAGTCTTTAATCAATGAACTCACGAGGATGGTGAGTTCGCCCGGCAACAGCGATTATCATTAAAGTATCTACAAATCAAAGGAAGTGTCTGAATAGTATTGAACCCATCCGGGGGTATCAATACCTGAACGAAGAACCTCTTCCAGCCACCCTGAAAAATTCACCCGGTCAGGTCACCCGGTGAGAAGTTGAATTCAGGTTGTTGGATTTGCTTCAGAAAGCTGGAATTTGAGGGACGTATTGCGACCGCCTGGAATCGCCTTCACCCCACGCTTCTTTTCAATCGGGTCAGAACCTCGCGCCTCGCCCGACGTATCTGACTGGCAGAAGGTAAATCGTCAGGTCGCGGGGGCGGTGGATTCAGACGCTGGTTATCGGATAAGATTCCGGCGCTCTCGCAGCCGTCCGGACATTCAGCAAACCGTCAACCGGTCAATCAGGAATTGATTTTGATTCGAGGGAGGCCCGTCAAACCATGTCTCTTCGCACAGTCTGCAAGACCGCTTCGTTTTGTAGTCTTTTCGTCACCGTCATCTGCCAGGCGGCGCTGGCGCAGGACTGGCCGCAATGGCGCGGGCCCGCTCGCGACGGCGCGGTCACGGGCTTCAGGGCGCCGAAAGCATGGCCCGAGCAGTTGAAGGCGAAATGGAAAGTGACCGTCGGCGAAGGTCACTCTTCGCCCGTCGTGGCCGGAGGCAGGGTCTTTCAGCATTCGCGACAGGGCGATAAGGAAGTCGTTTCGGCCTTCGATCTGAATACCGGCAAGCTGCTCTGGACTGACAGCTACCCGGTGGCTTACACGATGAACCCGGCGGCGACGGGCCACGGCAAAGGCCCCAAGTCAACGCCCGTCATCAGCAACGGCAAACTGTATACGCTCGGGATCACGGGCGTGCTGTCGTGTTACGACACGGCTGCGGGCAAGCTGCGCTGGCGCAAGGAATTCGGCACTCAATTCAAAACCACCTCTCCGTATTTCGGCACGGCGATGTCGCCCATTGTTGATAAAGGGCTCCTGATCGCCCACGTCGGCGGGCACGATTCGGGCGCACTGATGGCCTTCGATGCTGAGAGCGGCGCGGTGAAGTGGCAGTGGAACGGCGACGGCCCCGGTTACGCCTCGCCGATCATCGTTGACATCAAAGGCACGCGACAGATCATCACCCAGTCGCAGCAGAACATCGTCGGCATCTGGGCCGACAACGGCGGCCTGCTCTGGAAAATCCCGTTCGACACCGCCTACGTCCAGAACATCGTCACCCCGGTCGCTTATAAAGACCTGCTGATCTTTTCCGGCATAGACAAAGGCGTCTTCGCCGTCAGGCCCGTTTACCGCAACGGACAGTGGGGTACCGAACAGGTCTGGAAGAACGATGAAGTCTCGCTCTATATGAGTTCGCCGATCCTCGGCGGCAACCAACTGCTCGGAATGTCGCACAAGAAGAAGGGGCAGTTCTTCAGCCTCGACGCCGCGACGGGAAAGACGCTCTGGGCCGGCGACGGGAGACAGGGCGAGAACGCGGCGCTGGTGATCGCGGGCGATGTCATGTTCTGGCTGACCAATGACGCGCAACTGATCGTTTCAAGACTCACTTCAAAGGGCGTTGAACCGATCAGACGTTACAAAGTCGCTGACAGCGCGACCTGGGCGCACCCGGCAGTCGTGGGCAATCGGGTGCTGATCAAGGATGCCACCACACTGGCAATGCTCGTGACCGAGTAATGCCGGGACAACAAACAGGAGTGCCCATGGGACGACTGGTTATTCTGCTGGTGACGGGTTCCCTTGTGATCGGGCAGGTTTCTGCGCAGAAGAAAGACGCGAAGTCGGATGGCTCGTCGCGCGTCGAGCGGGAACTGAAGCAGCTTGAGCGCGAATGGGACGATGCCATCGTGCAGAAGGATCTGGCTGCACTCAAACGCATCCTCAGCGATGATTTCGTCTTTATTGATGAGGCCGGGGGCATCAACCGTAAAGCCGACATCATTGCGGCGATTGAGTCCCCCGACCTCGCCATCGAGCCTTTTGAAACCGAAGACGTGGTCGTTCGTGTTTACGGCGACACGGCCATCCTGACCGGCCATTTCAGGCAGAAGGGAAAATACAAGGGCCGGAGTTTCGCGGCGCATTACCGATACACTGACGTGTACGTCAGGCAGAAAGAAGGCTGGAAGGCGGTCTCGGCGCACGCCTCGCTCCTGAAGGGATGATCCGTCAGAATTTCTTTCGCCGAACTTCTCCCCCCTCGCTGACGTTCTGACTGAAGTCCACACTTTTCAATTGACCCATCGGCTGATCAGGGACCCGTTTGTTTACAACCGGAGGAGTTTCTATGAGGCTGCAATTGCGCACGAGCCGCCGGCCGTCTGCCGGCTGGTTACTTCCCATCATACTGATCACTTCAATTGTAATTGTAACGGAGGCTATTCAGACGCCGCGCGCGAAGTCGGCGGGTGGGACGCCGGCCGCCACGAAGCCGGTCGGCGCCGGTTCATCCGCCCCCGAATGGCCGCAACTGGGCGGGCCGAACCGCAACTTTATGCCGGACGCGAAGGGCCTCGCGGCATCGTGGCCCGCCGGCGGCCCGAAGCGGTTGTGGAGTCGCGATCTTGGCGCCGGGCATTCGCAGGTCATCGTCGATCAGGGCCGGCTCTACACGATGTACAGCCGGGGCGATCAGGAGTTCGTCATCGCGCTCGATGCGGCGACGGGCAAGACGGTCTGGGAACACAGCTACGCGGCTTCGCGCCAGGGACTCGATCTGGAATACGGCGAAGGGCCGCACGCGACGCCGCTCCTCGTCGGCAACCTGCTCTACACCGTCGGCGTCGACGCGAAGCTGCATGCGCTCGACAAGCAGACCGGCAAGGTCCTCTGGTCGCATGACCTCTGGAAGGAATTCAACGGGAGCCTGCAGGATCGCGGCTATTCGTGCAGCCCGCTGGCTTACAAAAACACCGTCATCCTGACGGTCGGCGGGCCCGGTCAGGCGCTCATGGCGTTCGATCAGAAGACCGGCGCGGTCGTCTGGAAGAAACAGGATTTTGAACTCTCGCCCTCATCGCCGACCATCATCAATGTTGACGGGCAGGAGCAGCTGCTCACCTTCCTTGGCGATCACGTCGTCGGGATGAATCCGACGAATGGCGAGCTGCTCTGGAGCCACCCGCACAAGTGCGACTGGGGTCTGAACATCACCATCCCGGTCTGGGGCCCTGACAACCTGCTCTTCTGTTCATCGGCGTACAGCGGCGGCAGCCGCGTGCTGCAGCTCAGTCAGGCGGGCGGCAAAACCACGGTCAAGGAGCTGTGGGCCGGTCGTCGCATGCGCGTGCATCACGGAACGATCATCCGTCTCGGCGATCTGGCCATCGGTTCAAGCGGCGATTTCGGGCCGGCGCCACTGACGGCGGTGGACGTCAGAACCGGCAACGTCGTGTGGCAGGATCGCAGCTTCCCGAAATCAACTTTCGTCTACGCCGACGGGAAACTGATTCTGCTGGATGAAGACGGCAACCTCGCGCTCGCGACCCTCTCGCCGCAGGGGATGAAGGTGATTTCAAAGGCGAGCGTGCTGACCAGTAAGGCGTGGACTGCGCCGACGCTCGCCGGGACGAAACTTTATGTGCGGGATCGGAAGATGATGATGGCCTTCGATCTGAGTTGAATCAGAAGGCTGGCACAAAACCGAATGCCGTATGGTGAGGGCCTTCTTCACCGCCGAGGAGCCGCAGAACGCTGAGACAGCGCAGAGGTGGCCGTCTTTCTCTGCGTTTTCTCTGAGAACTCCGCGCCTCGCCGGTGAATGCCACTCTCACCCCAGGTCTCCTGAGTTTGCGTTAGGGAAGCTTCTCCAGGCTGATCGTTATATTCACGAGGCTGCCGGCCGTCACGACGATGGACCGTTTCCATTTCTGGTAGCCGCTCTTTTGCACCACCACCTGGTATTCGCCTTCAGGCAGTTTGATGGTCGCCGGAAGATTGCCTGCGAACTTCTCTTCGATCCAGATTTCGGCGCCTTCGCCTGCGGCCTTTTCCATTTTGAAATTGACGGTGGCGACGGCCTTTTCCGCCGGGATGGTGAATTTCTCCGGGTCGAGTCTGGTCTCGCCGCTCACGTAAGCCGTGGCGAAAGTCCCGGCGGGGATCGTGATGTCTTTGCCTTTCATCAGCAGGAAGAGCGGCGCGGCCGGGAAGAAAACTATGCCGACGGCTGTGGCCGCAGTGGTCACGGTGCCGACGCGGCTGCCGTCCGCGCCCGCATTGACCGCGCGCAGCGGAACGCGCTGTCCGTCGGCCAGGAAGACGGAATCTATCCGCACCGAGAGCTTGCCGGTTCGACCCATTCTTCGTTTGGGCTCGGCCTCTATCACCGTGCCCAGCGCGATCGCGCCCTGCTGAATCACGATCTTTTCATCCATCACGACTGGTTCCAGCACTTCAAAATCAACCGTCGCCCCGACCCGTTCGGTGGCCGAAGAGAGGTCGCGCCTGAGCTTCAGCTTGACCGGCATTCCGTCCGGCAGCACGAGGCTCCGGGGTTCTCCGGGGTTTTCTCTGCGCGGCGCGGGCTGCCTGACCTGAGGGCGCTTCGCCTGCTCCCTGGCCCAGACGGGAGTTTGCGCCCGCGCCGGCGCGGCAGAGCAGGGCGCGAGCAACAGCAGCACGAGCCACGGCCACCCGCGGGCAGACCCGAAAGCGAGAATCTTCATAGCGACAGCCTTACTTTTCGGCCTCTCTCTGCAGGACCAGCAGGAACGAGGTGAGGTTCGTCAGATCAATCAGCACGAAGCCGGATTTCTTCAGCTCCTGGATACTCTTGTTGGTGGATGAGTCGGTGGCTTTGGTGATCAGTCTGGTCTCGTATCTGGAGGGGGCCACGTCCGGCCCGATTCGCTTCTCAAAAATCGTCGCGAGCCCGCCCCCGCCGGTGCTGGTCGCGCGGTAGGCGAAGCCCTTCGCGCCCAGATCGTTCATCTCTTTTTCCATCGTCCCGATCCGATTCGTCCCCAGAATCTTGTATTCGTACTGTGCAGTCTTAACCCTGGGGTCGCGCGCCATGATGGCGATGCTGCCCGGGGCGGCGTAATAAAACCGGTAGCCTTCCTTCGCCGTCTCATTCATCTCCTTTTCGAGGGTGCCGCGTTTGAAGGTCGTCAGGATTTTGAATTCGCGCTCCCCCATTTCGCCCGCCGGCTTTTCGCGGTTGCGCGCCAGAATCAGCGTCAGTTCCAGCGGCGAGCCGGCCATAATGCCGAACATTTTTTGTTTGACGGAATTATCCTGCGTGCGTGAGAACCCGACCGGCGCGTAGCCCTGCGAGACGGCCGTCTCCATCTCTTTTTCCAGCGTGGATTCCTTTTTGGTATTCAGAAAGACGTATTCCTGTGTGGCGACGGTCTGCCCCTTTTCGCGTTCCAGCACGATCAGGGATTCGCTGCCGACCAGAATCCGCTCGGTCGTGATCAGGCCGCGGTAATCAAAGCCCTGTTTGACGGCATCGGTGAATTCCTTTTCGAGCGTGCCGATGCGGGTGGTCGCCAGCACCTTGTATTCATATTTCTTCCCGTCGCCCGTTTTGCCGAGCAGCGCCCCCATCGTCGAGGATTCGTACGCCTTGGGTAAAAGCAGCAGACGCCAGCCCGCCGCCGCCTGCTGATTCAATTCCTTTTCGAGCGTGCCGGATTGCTGCGTGTTGATGACCAGGTAATCGTCCTGGCGGGCCTCCTCCTGTGCCCAGGCGGTGACGGTCAGGGCGGCAAGCAGAAGTAGTACTCGAGGGAGATAAGAGAGCATGGCGGTTGACTCCTGTGGCATTGGCCTGGCGGCGGGTTAACTAAGGGGTTACTCGCTGAGAACTGGCCAACTGAGGCCGCGAATATATCCTGGCCGGAAGGCCGGTGACAAGAAAAGCTTCCTGCATTGTCATTAATCGCCCGTGACGGTGGGGCGAAACTCTATGTGGTCGGAAGGTGAGAGCGCTCGCGCTGAGTCAGACAGGCTCAGTCAAAAATCTCAGACACGCGGCAACGGAAACCGGTAATGACATTATCAAGGTCGAGTTCATCCTGTTCGGTCAGTCTGGTGATTTCCGTCAGAGAGCGATAGACCGTGACCGACCTCGACGCCGGGTTGACCGTGATTGCCACCCGGACGCCGGCGTTCAGCCATGCGAAGATTTTCTCTTCGACTTCGACGGCCGTGTCCGAAGGCGAAAGCGTTTCCACAATCAGGTCAGGGGCCAGTTCCAGATATTTGCTGGTATCCGCATCAGCCGGGATCCGATTGCCGGCGACGAAGGCAATGTCCGCCGCGCGCACCGTCGGGCGATTATCCTTAGTCCGGGCGATAACGAACCCGGTTTCTGCCGCGAGAATCCTGCCAAGGTTGTGAATACGAACATGAGTTGCCAGTGGAACCGACAGATTCATAGTGACACTGCCATGCTCAAATCCGGTTGGTGGCATCTGTCTTAACTCTCCCTCGACCAGTTCATACCGGTGACCGTCATCCGGCATTTTCAGCAGGTCTTCTTCCGTCATTATTTGTGTAGTGATGCTCATATCATTTGCTCCCCGGACTTCTTCTTTTTGGGAAAATACCCTACCATAGAGCCATCCCGCAATGCTGTTCTCAGAAACGAACACACGTGGAGGAAAGCGATGAGCTTCAAGCCGCTGCTGGCATTTGTCATCACCCCGGTTCTCGTGGCCCTGGCGCTCGCTGATAACTGGCCGCAGTGGCGCGGCCCCGCGCTCAACGGCATCAGCTCTGAAAAGAACCTGCCGGTCAAATGGACGACCGATGAAAACATCACGTGGAAGCTGGCGACGCCGGCCTGGAGCGGGGCGACGCCGATCATCTGGAATGACTGCATCTTCCTCAACGTCGCCGACGGCGATGAGCTTTCGCTCTGGTGCATCAACCGCAATCAGGGGACTGTCGCCTGGAAGAAGCACCTCGGCGGCGGCAACGTCAAAATGCGGAAGCAGAATATGTCTTCGCCTTCGCCGGTGACCGACGGCAAAGCGGTCTGGGTGATGACGGGGACCGGCATCCTCAAGGGCTTCGATTTCAGCGGCAATGAATTGTGGGCGCGCGACATCCAGAAGGATTACGGCCGGTTCGGCCTGAACTGGGGCTACGCCTCTTCGCCGCTGCTTTACGAAGATTCGCTCTACGTCCAGGTGCTGCACGGGATGAAGACTGATGACCCGTCCTACCTGCTGCGGATTGACAAGAAGACCGGCAAAACGCTCTGGCGCGTCGAGCGCCCGACCAGTGCGCAGCGCGAGTCACCCGATTCATACGCGACGCCGACGCTCCTGCGGGACGGCCGGAACGTCGAACTGGTCATCCTTGGCGGGGACTGCGTGACCGGGCACGATCTGGCGACCGGCAAAGAGTTGTGGCGAGGCAACGGTCTTAATCCGGAAAACAATCCTTTTTACCGCGTCATCGCTTCACCGGTCGTCGCCGATGGGGTAATCTATGCGCCGACGCGAGTCAAACCGCTGACGGCTTTCCGGGCCGGCGGGCGCGGCGACATTACCGAAACGCACCGCCTCTGGACTTTCCAGAATGGGCCCGACGTGCCGACGCCAGTGATTGACGGGAAGTATTTTTACAGCGTCACCGACAACGGCGTGATGTGGTGTCTGGATGCCAAGACCGGCAAGGAGATCTGGGGCCCCAAGCGCCTCAGAGCCGGCACCTACAGTTCGTCTCCGGTGCTGGCTGACGGGAAGATTTATGTGAGCAACGAGGACGGCGTGACGACCGTCGTGAAGGCCGGGCCGGCGTTTGAAATCCTCGCCGAAAATGATCTGGGCGATTACTGCCTCAGTTCGCCGGCAATCTCGGACGGCCAGATTTTCATTCGCACGTCAAAGTTTCTTTATTGCATCGGGAAGCGGACAGGAAATAAGGCTTAGAAGATTGCCAGTGACAGTAGCCCGACCGTCAGTGAGGGCTTGGTATTGATGCCGCAAGCCCTCACTGACGGTCGGGCTACTGTCACACAGTCTGCGCATCCGACCCTCCGCAGGGAAATAAAACAGTACAGTCCCGTCCTGCGCCAATACACACGAATGTCTTGCGATCCTACAGATCTACTGCCGTTTTACTGTCTTAACTCAGCCCCAGGAAAAACTGATTTGCAATTTACGAGCCTGTAACACACTACAATTTCAGGACGAGTTCAAATTGGACAGGTGAGAATCGTTAATTGAGGATCAAAGCCTGCCCGGACAACCGAATTACTATCCCCGTTGAAACCGGAACAGCAATTGCCCCAGATCACCGATGCCTGGTTCATCGCATTAAGGATTCCTGCCCTGTTATTTTGTCTGGGGAATTCGATGGTTCAGAAATTGAGACTGAAGTCCATCCGATTCCTGCTCTCAGGTGGATACGAAAGCGACAGGAAGTTTGACGATCATGGAATGGTCATTGTGTTCTCTCAAATCCGGCTGCCGCCTGCCCCTCACGTCGCCCGACCCGAAGATCGCGTTACCTGCTTCATCAGAACCCCGCCCGGAATTTCATCTGACGAAGTATTCAACCCGACTGGTCGGCCCGGGGCGCCGCAATGAAGGTTTGCTGAAGGGAATTGAGGTCACATTGCTGAGTGTCGCGCCGGAGATTGCGGTGAACAGGTTTTTCAGAGTGATGGCCGCTCACGCCTCCGACGTTGTGCCGCCCGATGAGGCGGGCGCAACAGACGGGCAATCAACACCAGAAGAAGGTTCTTTGCCGCCACGGCAGGGAGCCATCCCCTATCCCGAGGAATTATGCCAACCCAACAATTGACTGCACCAACCCCTGCTCTTGACACCAGACAGTTATTAAAAACCCTGACGGCCTTGAAGAAAGGCGATTTTTCGGTGCGCCTGCCGGACGAGTGGACGGGCGTCGCGGGCAAGATCGCCGACACGCTCAATGAGGTGATCGAGATGAATGACCGGCTCGCCCGGGAACTCGAGCGCGTCAGCCGCGTCGTCGGCAAGGAGGGCCGGATCACGCAGCGAGCCGCGCTGCCCACTGCCGACGGGTCGTGGGCCAGTCTGGTCGAATCGGTCAACACGCTGATTGATGACATGGCCCGGCCCACCACCGAGATGGCGCGCGTCATCGGCGCGGTCGCCAATGGCGACCTCTCGCAGACGATGTCGCTCGACGTTGACGGGCGACCGCTGAAGGGCGAATTCCTCCGTTCGGTCAAACTGGTCAACGCGATGGTCGGCCAGCTCGGCTCCTTCGCGTCGGAAGTGACGCGCGTGGCGCGCGAGGTCGGTACCGAAGGCAAACTCGGCGGCGAGGCGAAAGTCAAAGGCGTGGCGGGCACGTGGAAGGATCTGACCGACAGCGTCAACTCGATGGCCGGCAACCTGACCGCCCAGGTCCGCAACATCGCCGACGTGACAACCGCCGTGGCGAAAGGCGACCTCTCGAAGAAGATCACCGTGGACGTGAAGGGAGAAATCCTCGAACTCAAGAACACCATCAACACGATGGTTGACCAGCTCAACTCGTTCGCGTCAGAAGTGACGCGCGTGGCGCGCGAAGTCGGCACCGAAGGCAAGCTCGGCGGTCAGGCCCGTGTGCCTGGCGTGGCGGGGACGTGGAAGGATCTGACCGACAGCGTCAACTCAATGGCCGGCAACCTGACCGCCCAGGTCCGCAACATCGCCGACGTGACGACGGCCGTGGCGAACGGCGACCTCTCGAAGAAGATCACTGTGGACGTGCGCGGCGAAATCCTCGAGCTGAAAGACACCATCAACGTGATGGTTGACCAGCTCAACGCATTCGCGTCGGAAGTGACGCGTGTGGCGCGCGAAGTCGGCACCGAAGGCAAACTCGGCGGCCAGGCGCAGGTGCCGGGCGTCGCAGGCACATGGAAGGATCTGACCGACAACGTGAACTTCATGGCCGGCAACCTGACCAGTCAGGTGCGTAACATCGCCGATGTGACGACGGCGGTCGCCAACGGCGACCTTTCCAAAAAGATCACCGTGGACGTGAAAGGAGAAATCCTCGAACTCAAGAACACGATCAACCGGATGGTGGACCAGCTCAACTCGTTCGCGTCAGAAGTGACGCGCGTGGCGCGCGAAGTCGGCACCGAAGGCAAACTCGGCGGTCAGGCCGATGTGAAGGGCGTCGGCGGGACGTGGAAGGACCTGACCGACAGCGTCAACTCGATGGCCGGCAACCTGACCGGTCAGGTCCGTAACATCGCCGAGGTGACGACCGCCGTGGCCAGAGGCGATTTGTCGAAGAAGATCACGGTGGACGTGCGCGGCGAAATCCTCGAACTCAAGAACACCATCAACACGATGGTGGACCAGCTCAACTCGTTCGCGTCGGAAGTGACGCGCGTGGCGCGCGAGGTCGGCACCGAAGGCAAGCTCGGCGGCCAGGCGCAGGTGCCTGATGTGGCGGGTACGTGGAAGGATCTGACCGACAACGTGAACTCGATGGCCGGCAACCTCACTGGCCAGGTGCGTAACATTGCCGACGTGACGACCGCCGTGGCGAACGGCGACCTCTCGAAGAAGATCACGGTGGACGTGAAGGGGGAGATCCTCGAACTCAAGAACACGATCAACCGGATGGTTGACCAGCTCAACTCGTTCGCCTCGGAGGTGACGCGCGTGGCGCGCGAGGTCGGTACCGAAGGCAAGCTCGGCGGCCAGGCTGACGTGCGCGGCGTCGGCGGGACGTGGAAGGACCTGACCGACAGCGTCAACTCGATGGCCGGCAACCTGACCGCCCAGGTGCGCAACATCGCCGACGTGACGACGGCCGTGGCGAACGGCGACCTCTCGAAGAAGATCACCGTGGACGTGCGCGGCGAAATCCTCGAGCTGAAAGACACGATCAACCGAATGGTGGATCAGCTCAACTCGTTCGCGTCAGAGGTGACGCGCGTGGCGCGCGAGGTCGGTACCGAAGGCAAGCTCGGCGGCCAGGCCGACGTGCGCGGCGTGGCGGGGACGTGGAAGGACCTGACCGACAGCGTCAACTTCATGGCCGGCAACCTGACCGCGCAGGTCCGCAACATCGCCGACGTGACGACGGCGGTGGCGAACGGCGACCTCTCCAAGAAGATCACTGTGGACGTGAAGGGAGAAATTCTCGATCTCAAGAACACGATCAACCGGATGGTGGATCAGCTCAACGCGTTCGCGTCGGAAGTGACGCGCGTGGCGCGCGAGGTCGGTACCGAAGGCAAACTCGGCGGCCAGGCGCAGGTGCCTGGCGTGGCGGGTACGTGGAAGGACCTGACCGACAACGTGAACTCGATGGCCGGCAACCTGACCGTGCAGCTTCGTGACATGTCGAAGGTCGCGACCGCTATCGCCAACGGCGACCTCACACAAAAAATCACGGTGGACGTGCGAGGCGAGATTCTTCAGATCAAGGAGGTGATCAACCGGATGGTGGATCAGCTCAACTCGTTCGCCTCGGAGGTGACGCGCGTGGCGCGCGAGGTCGGTACCGAAGGCAAACTCGGCGGCCAGGCCGACGTGCGCGGCGTGGCGGGGACGTGGAAAGATCTGACCGACAACGTGAACTTCATGGCCAGCAACCTGACGGGTCAGGTGCGCAACATCGCCGACGTGACGACGGCGGTGGCCAGAGGCGATTTGTCGAAGAAGATCACGGTAGACGTGAAGGGGGAGATCCTCGAACTCAAGAACACCATCAACGTGATGGTGGATCAGCTCAACTCGTTCGCGTCAGAGGTGACGCGCGTGGCGCGCGAGGTCGGTACCGAAGGCAAGCTCGGCGGCCAGGCCGA